>Ga0208824_1000014_pt1 | contig 237534 bp, 214 predicted proteins | sample AD_JPNTR3_MetaG_FD_184447 | JGI IMG/M metagenome (GOLD analysis project Ga0208824, IMG submission 184447) | Active sludge microbial communities of municipal wastewater-treating anaerobic digesters from Japan - AD_JPNTR3_MetaG (SPAdes) (version 2) | ecosystem: Engineered > Bioreactor >...
CTGGATATGGGAAAAAGAAAACGCTCCGAAGGAAGAGGAGCATGCTCCTCTTCCTTCGGATACTTCTCTAAGTGTCAAAAAATTAATCGTGGCTTAAATGATTTTACAGAAAAAAAGTTGCACAACTTATCCCATCGAATAAGCTGGCAATTTATCCGGTTTAGTATATGATGCACCAACAAACCCCGAAAAATCAAAATCATAAGGCACCGCCACTGGCTTCATAGTGGTGTCGGAAGGTTGTACTATAACTATATTTTTACGAGAAACAGCATACCAGTCTTTGTTCCCAATGATATATTGAAAAACAGATAGCTTTTTGTAACTCTCATAATCAAGATCAAAAGGCGTATAAAACTTTTCGGTTACTTTTGCATCATTTCGCTTTGCCATCCTCTCTTCATCCTCGAGAAAGAAGCTGTATTTTACAAATAAAGGTTCATTTGTCCGGGTATCAAAATATAATATTTTAGCAAGCCTGACCCTGAAACTATACTCAGTAACCTGATTATAAAGCCTGTAAACTATGTATTCATCCAGAAGATCCTCTTCATCCTGACAGGGCGTTACCAGCTTCAACCTGTTCTGGTCTTCAAATAGTGTATTTTTTACACTCTCTTTTCTGAAATCAATTAGAAGAGGAGGAAACGAACAATTCTCAGGCCTTAGTCTGAAATTACCACGCACACTTACTTTTACATCTATTTTCAGGTTTGTACCCTCGGGCTGATAATAAACCAGTACTCCGTCGAACCATACTGGTTCTTCCATCCTGTTTTTCTGTAGAGCAGTAAAATCACTCCTGAGCTCCAGTTGTAAGATGTCTTCCGAACTGAACAATTTGTCAGGTTTGCCCGTGGCTTTACCAACTGGCAGATACAGGCAAAAGAATGATATAAGAGCAATAATCCTCATCATCCGGAACACTGGTAATTTTATCCATAAACATTCACCTGAATGTTTTGTTCACGGTTAAAATTCCTTCTTTCCGAATTAAAATTATTTCTTAAACCATTCTAAAATTTCAAATCTTTATGCTCCTTTATGTCAGTTGCTCGGAAATGATTGCCGGTTTATTTTTTGTTTCTTCTTAACCACATGTGCACAAAATTAACCTGCGCTTCAGCTCAGGTTAAGATACTTCTTAAGGAGTGATATTCCTTTTTTAATTTCTTCCCTGCCGCTCGATTCAATGCCATACCATCCCCGGTATCCAGCTTCCCGGCATAGTTTTATCATTTTTGCGGTCAGTTCCTCTGTGGGTTGATTCCGGTACGACATCCCACCTGCATAAGGAAGCATCTTTGTAAGGTAATCAACATTATCAAAGTCGGCCGATGGCTGCCTCCAGTCGGGATAGCTTCCGAAATAAAGATTATTAACTTCTTTTAGCAGTCTGAGCATCCAATCGGCATCGTTGGATACTCCGCCATGGTTCTCGATCAAAACGCTTATTCTGGCCGGAACAGCATATTCCAGCAGCATTTGATATGTTTCCACTGACCATTTAAGTGCTTCTTCCTTGTTGACATCCTTTGGTCCGCGGCAATTGGTGCGTATAGCATGACAACCAATATAAGCTGCAATATCAATCCATTTACGGTGATTGATTACAAACTGCCTGCGCTCTTCCCTGGTTGCTGAACATCCGTCCCCTTCATCGTCAACCATAATCAGTACCATAGTAACATTATGATTTTCAGCGTTTTTCTTCAGCTGCCTGAGATAACCCTCTGTAGGTACCTCAAACAATGTGTTGACAAACTCAATCCCGTTCAGCCCAAAATCTTTTCTTGCAACAGCAGGAAAGTCGAGATTCTTCCATTTACCTGCCCTTATTTCATCAACAAGTGCCCATTGTGCAAGTGATATGTCGTCTTTTGTCATTCTGAGAGTAGGAAGGGGCTCAGGCTTTGTAAGTCCAGAAGAAAAAATATGCCTGCAGCCCCTGCCAGAACTGACTTTTCAATAAAGTCTCTTCTTCCCAGTTTATTCATAACATACGATTTTACATCTCCCATCCTTTTCTGTATTCTCTTGTAAGGAACTTATTTGCTTCTTCGTCGTTAGTAATCCTCATATTAACAGAGTCATATTCAACCCTCTTTCTTGCTCTGAGAGCAACCGCACCAAGGTTAATGGTTTCAGTAACAGGGCCAGCATAAATAAAGCTTCCGGGTGATTGAGTTCCTTTAAGAAAAGCATCAATCCATACATCATTACCTGAAAGGCCCTCAGGTTCTTCCGGAGGAGGAACAAAGTCTTTCATTCTGGAGGAAGGAATCAGAGTTGGATTTTCGCCACGGAATCCTGCAAGTATTTTACCTTTATCGCCAACAAACATCATACCTTCTGCCGGTAATGACTTGCCCTCAGCTAAAAGTTCTTCAGGAGTGAGCGGTTTCATTCCGCCATCATACCATATAAGTTCAAAAGGTGGAAGGTTCCCCTGTGCATTAAATTTAAACCTTACAATGCATGAAAGAGGAAATGCCACATCGTTTCTTATGCTTACGGCAACATTTTCACGGAATCCGCATGTAGTAGTACCATAAGCTTCCGCACTCACCGCAGGGGAATTGACGCCTAATGCCAGGAAAAGCGGGAACAGACTGTAATGGCCCATATCAGCAATACTGCCTCCGCCAAAGTCGTACCATCCGCGGAATACTGCATGCGTATAATTGGGATGATACGGACGATCTGGTACAGGCCCTAACCACAGCTGCCAGTCGAAGCCTTCCGGAATTGGAACCGACTCTTTGGGATTCTCCTGCCATTGAGGCCATACTGGACGATTCGACCAGTTGTGTATCTCTTTAAGAGTTCCAATGAATCCGTCGGCAATCATCTTTTTTACAACATTATAGCCCGGCCTTCTACTCCATGCCAGCAGGTGCGTGCTTACCCCACTCTTGCGAACCATGTCGTAAGTAACTTTCCACTCATGCATCCTGTTTGCTATGGGTTTATGAGTCACAACATGCTTACCTTTTTTCATTGCAGCAACTGCAATGCAGGCATGCAGATGGTCGGGAGTCATAATCTTTATTGCATTAAGATCTTTCTCTTTCTCAAGGAGTTCCCTGAAATCGCTGTACGAAGAACATCCTTTATAGGAGGGCAATTTCTTTATCTTTGCATAATATTTCTGAACAAACTCCTGCCCAAGGTCTCTGCCCCCAGGGATACCCTTGATATTCTCACCCCAGGAGGGCTCTTCGAGAGCCTTACGGATGGTATCGCGTACACTGTTCATCGACCAGTCGATATAGTTTGTGCTGAATTTATTTGGGTCGCATACAGCAACAATCTGAATCGACGGGTGTGCAAGCAAAGGGGCCATCTCCCTGATTCCCTGAGTACCACAGCCAATGTAACCCAGTGTCAGCTTGTCAGAGGGTGCCACATAGCCCTGGCCCCCAAGAACATACCTGGGTACTACAGTAAAAGCCACTGAAGCGGCAGCTGCCGAACCCAGAAACTCACGCCTTTTGATTTTAGTTGTTTTTTTCATAGTGAAAGATTTTAAGTTTCAAGTTATCATAAAAATTAAAACTCAGTGATTACTCAAATTTAATAAAATCATACAAACAATGCATTATAAAAATGCTCTGATTCAGTCAGAAAAGAAAGCAACATTTTTGTGCTCTTAAACACAGAAACTTTTGCTTTTGGCATTCAAACTTATTATCTTTGAATAGGGGCAGTTAATACCCGAAAAGTTAATACTGTCCATATTACAATAAGAAAATGTAAATCTGCTATATATGAAACACACGTAATCTGCCAATCAAAAAAACTCCTCCTGATTCTATGGGAATCTCAATAGCTGAAGGGAAAGGATGCAGGGAGGAAAAGCAGAACTGAATAATTTTTAAACATAAAATATCTACCTATGAAAAAATACATTTACCTCACAATCGCCCCGGAAGCACTGATAGGATCAATGCTTCCGCCTGAAGAGTTCGGTTGTTATATGGCTACCGGAACCAAGAAATCGAATAAATCACAGGTTATCTTTTTTGAAATAGACTTTGAACAGATAAAGTCTCTAATTAATGTAGATTATCTGAACAGGAAATGTGTAGCCAAACCCGATGGTTCACCCAAAAGCTCTGTGTACTTATCAATTTACAGAGTACTGGAGAACATCCCCCTATCATCACTGCTTGACCTTTACCTGACAACTGACACAGGAAAAGTTCTCCAGCTTAAAAAAGGCACTTACGACCCCGGTAAGATTGGAGAAAGAAAAATGTTCCTCTATCAGGAACTTTGCCCTGTCAGCCCCCAGGTTGCCAGTAACTTGCCTCCCCATGAATTCCTGAAAATACTTACTGACGGATCACTGCAGATAAGACTCCCAAAACTTTTCTTCGTAGATCTCAAACTCGGAGAACTTGCAATCAATCCACTTTCAGGTTCTGCTGAACACCTGCCTTATGGAAACATTTCTCACCTGAGAGACTGCCTGGAAATAATCAAGACAGAGGAAATGAAACTTATGAAAACGGTTCAGCGTGAATATACAGGAGCCCTGTTATATAGAACTATAGAATCAGGTTTCTATATCGGAGCCGTTAACGACCTGATATTCTATCCATATCCGACAATGGCAGAGATTGAAAAAATGAATTACGAGTTTTTCAGAGCCATATAAAAATTATAACAACACTTTTTACCTGTAATATAAGTATATAAGAAGTTTTAAAGTCAATACCGGACATACATTGTAAATGTTGTACCGTTTTCTGGATCTGTTTTTTATTGTATTCCATACTTCCCTTACCCTTTTCAATGCCCTGGGCTGGATATGGAAGAAAACCAGGTTATTGAATCTTATAACCCTTTTTTTTACCGGAGCCTCATGGCTTTTCCTCGGATTAATAGTTGGTACGCCGGGATACTGCCCCCTTACTGACTGGCATTTTGATGTTCTGGAAAAACTGGGCAAAACCGGCTTACCCAATTCCTACATAAAATATCTTGCAGACAGGCTTACCGGATTTGACTTTAACCCTGCTTTTGTAGATGCAATGACACTTATTGTATTTAGTGCTGCTCTTCTGTTATCAATATCATTTAACCTTAGAGATTATCTTATACGAAAGAGAAAAGGGGCTAGCAGTGTAAATTGAAATTTACAATAACCAATCACAGAATAAAATCCTGCTGGCTATTTATTGTGTTAATGTTTTGTTAATTCTGAAATTTAAGGGAATTTTCAGGTGAATATTATTGTCTAATTAGCAGAGAACGATAATAGAGGAAACTTTGATAAAACTTAGAATTATGGGAAGGAATGTAAAAATAATAATACTCAGCGGGTTGCTACTGACATCAGTAGCGGCTCTTTACGGCCAGCGCGGAATGAGGGGTTGGGCCGACACCTCTTCTTTGAAACGACCGGGCTGGGAGATGCGTATGCGGCAAATGCCTGCAATAAAAGAAATACCAGATTCTCTCCGAAAGGGTATCAGGAGAGGCTACAGGCATGGTTATGGAAGGACTATGCCTTTTGACCACGGAATGTGGAATATGCCCTACAGAAGAGTACCTGAAAGATTCGGACCAGGTTGGTTCTACGGCCCGGAAAGAGTTCCTTACACCGACCCATTCAGGTTCGGCAGAAGAGATTTTGTTAGACCTGTTCCTCCTGCAATGGCTCCGGAGAGGCCACCTATGCCTTATATTTACAGAATACCGGACCTTACAGATAAACAGAAGAAGGAAATAGAATCACTGCGTGAAAAATTCAGGGATGAAATGAACAAATTCCGCGAAGAAAACCGCAGGAAAATGGATGAGATGCGAAAATCCCATCTGGATAAAATCAAAAATCTTCTTACTCCTGAACAGAAAAAATGGCTTGAAGAGAGGATTCCACAATCTACAGAAAGCAAAAAAATATAAGAAACAAACTGTTTATAAAATTGCATCAGGTTAGGTCAGGTTAATAAGGGTCAGGTTGGGTTAGGTTAGGTTAGATCAGGTTAGTAAAGGGTGCCTTCAATTGGCACTCTTTATTTTTTATTTTTTAGGTATTTCTTACCTTTAAGGAAAATTAATATCCGGATTATTAACCAAAAATCTAAAAGACATGATAAAAAAGCATTTTAAGTTATTTCTGTGCATTTTAATATTTGCGTCACAGCTCTCAGGGCAGGTACGCAACAGGGATGAACTTGCCAGGGGTGTGAATTTCATTGAGACAAAGATATATTCAGCCGAAGAAGATGCAAGAATCCTGGAACTTTATAAAAATCTTCGCGTGGCTGATGTTTCTGACGGACTCGATATGGTAGGTTTACCTGGTTCAGGGCTTGTTGACCCTGCAATACATGCAGCATGGACCGATCCCAAAGATTTCAAGCATGTTTTCAGGGGCATAGCGATAACCGTGCGTTACGTACCGACACAGAGGCCCGACAGGCCGGCACCGGGTGAAAGCTTCTCACAATGGGAAAGCAATGCTTATAATACTATTACCACTGAAGCATTTACAGGCTTAATAAGACCCGGCTCGGTGATTGTGATTGATGATGTCGAAGAAAAAGATATCGGTTCAATAGGATCAAACAACATTCTCAACTGGTACAGGCTGGGAGCTGTAGGAGTTGTGACAGATGCCGGTGCCCGGGATACTGATGAGATCGGGCTTGAAGGAGTCCCACTTTACCTGCGAAAAAAAGGTCGCGGTATAAGACCAGGCAGAAATGAGATTGAATCTGTAAACCGCCCTGTCTCCATAGGAGGTGTTCTGGTTTGCCCGGGCGATGTGGTTGTAGCCGATGGCGATGGTGTGGTTGTGGTACCTCGTGCTGTTGCCGAACAGGTGGCAAAATATGCAAATGATATTCTCGCCTCAGACAAGGCAGGTAGAAAAAGCCTTTATGAAAAACTCGGCCGTCCACTCGACAGAACCGTAAAAGAGTGAATTTGTCAGTGAAATAAAAACTCTGTTGAAAAATATTTACTTTTACTCCTGACATATAAAATAAACTAATATGTGTTTTTCGGCTGGAGCAAGTTTTGCAGGAAGTGCGATGCTTGCAGGCATCGGAGTTGCAACTTTAAGGAAAGTAAGCCACCCGTCACAAAAGCTTTTTGCTTCTATACCTCTTCTTTTTGCAGTTCAACAGTTCTCTGAAGGGATACTATGGCTCACTCTGAGAGCTAATGACTATGGCAGGCTCCAGGATACGGCAACATATATTTTCCTTCTTTTCGCACTGATAATATGGCCCATAATGGTACCACTTTCTGTCATTAAAATGGAAAAACCTGGTGCAAGAAAAATTATACTGAAATTTCTTCTTGCTACCGGAGTTATTGTTTCTTCATATTATGCCCTCTGCCTGCTTTCTTTCAACGTAGAACCAGGAATAAGGGATTTCCATATTGAATACAGAAATAATTTTCCCGATAAACTTGCTTTGCCTGCATTTATATTATATACTGCTTCCACAATACTTCCGCTTTTCGTTTCAGGAGTGAAGAAGATGTACATTTTTGGCTTGCTTGTTCTGGTTTCATGTATTATAACAGGCATCTTTTACAGGGAATACCTGACATCGGTCTGGTGCTTCTTTGCAGCAATAATAAGTGCCGTTATATACTATATTATTACCCAGGAAAAATGGGTGCCTGAAACAGAAAACCTCCGTTTCCAATAGCGGCCGGAATGAATATTCATGGCTTAAACAGCCACAACTAAAATCTATCATACACAATATCTTAATGATAAAAAGTGATAATAGAATTTTCTCATAATTAAACCGGAATGGCAAATAACAACATAGAAAAACCTTGTAACAATTATTATTAATGACTCAAATACAGGGTAAATCATATTTTGCAACAACTGTCTTCCTGGCTTTTTTCGAAATACTCACCAGCCAATCCGCCATTCATTGGGAAACAGCAGTTTTCAATAATGACATATGGAGATATTTTGTTGGATTATCTGAACCCCAACAAGGCTGGCAACAACCTGGTTTTGACGACAGTACATGGCAAATTGGACCTGGAGGTTTTGGTTTCGGTGATAATGATGACAGTACCGTTATTGCACAGTGCTCTTCTGTGTATTTGAGAATAAGATTTATAATATCCGATACATCACGAATCAATTCAGCTGTGCTTCATATTGATTATGATGATGCTTTTGTGGCCTATTTAAACGGAATTGAGATTGCACGTGCCGGAATAAACGGTATAAATCCTCCATTCAACAGAACAGGTGATGATCATGAAGCAATTATGTACCGGGGAGGTTATCCCGAATCATTTCTGATAGAAAGGTCGGTGCTGAAATCTGTTGCCCGGCCTGGTGAAAATGTGCTTGCTTTACAGGTCCACAATAACTCATCATCGTCTACCGACCTCTCTTCAAATGCCTGGCTCTCTTTCGGCATAACAGGTAATTCCGTATTATTCCGGCCGGTACCATCATGGTTTACACCTCCTGTAATATTTACAGGTTCACACCTGCCTGTTGTGGTAATCAAAACTCAACCCGGGGAAGTTATAAGAAATGAGCCCAAAATAACTGCTGATATGAAGATTATATACCGACCCGGCATAATCAACAATATAACTGACTCCGGAAATGTCTATTCAGGCAAAGTTGGAATTGAAATCAGGGGAAGATATTCAGCATCATTACCCCAGAAACCTTATGGTTTTGAAACACGCGATGAAACAGGAAATAACCTTAATGTGTCTCTTCTTGGAATGCCCGAAGAAAATGATTGGATTCTGATTGCAAATTATAACGATAAAACATTTCTTAGAAACCTCCTTGCTTTTGAACTCTTCAGAAGAATGGGTCATTACGCACCCCGTACAAGATTTTGTGAAGTCATAGTAAATAATAATTATCAGGGAATCTACCTGCTGTGTGAAAAAATAAAAAGAGACAGAAACAGAGTCGATATTTCAGAATTGAAAGAAAACGAAAATTCAGGTAATGATTTAACAGGAGGTTATATTTTCAAGACTGATTATTACACAGCTTCCGACAGCTGGCTGAGTAATTACTCCCCGTTAAATAAACCCGGTGCAAAAGTCTATTTTGTATATTATTATCCGGAACCAGATAAAATAACCCAGTATCAAAAAAAATATCTGAAAGACTTTGTAAACACTTTTGAATCTATTCTTTACAGTTATGATTATAAAGATACCCGTACCGGCTATAGAGCCTATATCGATGTGAACTCTTTTGTTGATTACTTTATTCTAAGTGAGGTTACACGCAACGTTGATGCATATAAAAAAAGCAGATATTTTTATAAAGATAAAGACAGTAAAGGTGGAAAAATCTATTCCGGCCCACCATGGGATTACGACTGGGCATGGAGAGATATAAAAGAGAACTGTATTCATTTTAATCAGACAGATGGTTCCGGATGGGCCTATAAAATAAATGAATGCAATCCCAATCCAGTACCGCCATCATGGGAGGTTCGTCTGATGCAGGACCCTGATTTTATAAGAATGATACATGACAAATACTACCTGCTCAGAAAGAACATCCTGAGCATGAGTCAAATAAATATGATTATTGATTCAGTTGCCACATTGCTGTCAGAAGCACAGGAACGCCATTTCCAGAAATGGAGAATACTGGGAATTAATGCCGGAACTCCTGAATACGGAGAACAACCCGATACGTATGAAGGAGAAATAATTAAATTCAAAAGCTGGATCTCGAGAAGGCTTGCATGGCTCGATGCAAATATGCCCGGAAAATCAATAATAGCATCACAGGGTTATGAACCAATTTGCAGAATTTTCCCCAATCCGGCCGATAATTATCTTCATGTTCAGGCAGACACTTTGATCTCCACTATAGAAATCTTTTCATTCACAGGTGTACCGGTGAAAAAATCTGAAGGATTCAATAACTATTCGGCAACTTTAAATCTTGAGGGATTGAATGAAGGTATATATTACATCAGGATTCGCTTCAGGCATGGTGACATTATTACCAGGAAACTAATAAAAAGATAAAACTATACAGTCTGTCAGAAAAGCTTTCTGATTACCCATAAAATAAAAGAAAGAAGAATGCTAATAACAATCATGGTGGTAACAGGAAAATAGAATTTCACATTTTCCTTTTCAATTCGTATGTCTCCAGGAAGATGGCCTATCCAGTTCAGCCTGCTTCCTCCCAGCCATAAGATAAGACCTATAATAATCAGAATTATCCCCGCAATAACCAGAAATTTACCAATCTGAGGCATATTCACTTTTTTGCTGTAAAATTAACCGAAATAAATATAACCCGACAGTATACCTTGCTTAAACTTAAATAAGCTTAACCAAAAACCTAATCTAACATGTTATCAGTACAGCATTCTTACCTTTATGGTATAGGGAATTTTTTTAAGTTCCTCAACTGAAGATGGGTCGAGTTCGCTTTCAGTTTCAATTATTACATATCCAATATCGGCATCTGTCTGGAGGTATTCGGCTGAAATGTTGATGCCTTTAGAGGAAAAAAAGTTGTTAATTTCCTTCAGAACACCTGGTACATTACGGTGGATATGAAGGAATCTCTGAGTTGAGTTATTGGGCATAAGAGATATTTCTACAAAATTAACAGCGCCAATTGTAGACCCTGTATCGCTGTATTTTACAAGTTTCTCAGCTACTTCCAGACCTATATTTGCCTGAGCTTCCCGTGTATTTCCTCCAATATGGGGCGTAAGTATTACATTATCAAAATCCTGAAGTTCATGAATGAAAGGTTCTTCATTTGAAGATGGTTCAGGGTCAAATACATCAGCCGCTGCACCAGCAAGATGGCCCGATTTTAATCCCTGTGCTACAGCAGTATAATCGACCACATCTCCCCTAGAAGTATTGATAAGACAGGCTCCTTTTTTCATCATTAATACCTGTTCCTTTGAAATCATATTTTTTGTAAGTGGCGTTGAGGGAACATGAAGTGTCACAACATCTGCGTTTCTTAACAGTTCTTCAAGACTGCTTACCGGTTTCGCATTACCCAGACTGAGTTTTTTCTCGATATCATAATAAATTATATTCATCCCCAGACTTTCTGCCAGTATTGAAACCTGTGAACCTATGTGGCCGTATCCAATTATACCAAGTGTTTTACCTCTTATTTCCACTGCATTGCCTATCGTTTTATGCCATATCTTCCTGTGGGCAAGGGCATTTTTCTCAGGCACTCCCCTCATCAACATAATAATCTCTGCTATAACAAGTTCTGCCACTGAACGGGTATTTGAAAAAGGTGCATTGAAAACAGGGATACCCAACATCTTTGCATCGTAGAGATCAACCTGATTCGTGCCAATGCTGAAACATCCAATAGCTATGAGTTTCCTGGCTTTCTGCAGTATATCCCGGCGCAGTTCTGTACGGCTGCGAATGCCTATTATATGAACATCCTGTATTTTATCCTCAAGCCTGGTGCCGTTAAATGCTTCTTTATAACATTCAACATTATAATATCCGTTCTCATTAAAATGCTTAAGGGCATTATCATGTATCCCTTCAAGCAACAATACCTTAATTTTGTTCTTGTCAAAAGAGTATCTTGCCATTCCTTCAATTTTAATTATCCGGCAAAAATATATATTCTGATTTAAATTTTAAACATATTGTTCTTAACTGTTTAAATATTTTAATTTAAATATATTTTAGTCAACTATATTTTAAGTTTATGCATGCTTATAAGAACATATCATTCAATTTGGTATCACATAATTTTCATACAGCTTCAATAGTAGAAGGTGGTTTGGGTGCAATATTATATGTAACTGACACAACCCCCGGAACTTCTTCCAGAATTGATTTTGCCACTCTTTCAAGTATTTCAAAAGATAGTCTTGTAGGGGTTGCTGTACGGGCATCTGTGCTGTCCCAGCATCTGACTTCAATCTGCATCCCGAAGTCCCTTTTCCCACCGCGCATGCCTGTCACCCTGTCATTATGAAGAATAGCCATATACTGGAATGCTCCGGTCTCTTTAAGAATTTCTTCAACAACCGATGTAGCTTTTCGTACCACCTCCAGCTTTTCTTCAGTTACCTCTCCGATAATACGGGCAGCAAGTGCCGGGCCGGGAAAAGGAATGCGGTTAAATATCTCTTCTGGCAGCCCAAGCGCTCTTCCAACAACCCTCACACAATCTTTCCGCAATTGAATCAGAGGTTCGAGAATCTGATAACCAAAAGCTTCCTGCGGATCTATCCCGAGCTGGGCAAACACATTGTGTTGCCTCTTTATTCCTGCTACAGTTTCATCAACATCGGTTAAAATCGTACCCTGCAAAAGAAACCTGGCACCACTTTCCCTTACAATCCTTCCGAATACTTTCTTATAAAAAGTCTGGGTTATGGCTTCACGCTTTTCTTCAGGATCTGTTATACCTTTCAAAGCTTCAATAAACTCCCTTCGGGCATCAATAACTTCCACATTTACCCCCAGGTCCCTGAATATTCGAACTACCGATTCAGGTTCTCCTTCCCTCATAAGCCCGTTCTGTATGAATATAGTTCTGAGTTTTTCTCCCAGAGCCCTGTGCCCGAGCATTGTAACAACCGATGAATCAACTCCGCCCGAAAGTGCATTAATAGCTGTACCGTTACCTACAGCATCCCTTATCTCAGAAATCTTTTCCTGAATAAACTTTTCAGGCTCAAGTTCTGTAATTTTTATTTCATTAATCATAATCTAAAATTTTATATTATAAACATACTCCAAAATTACAGATCAAAATCGGAGTTGTTGAAAAATTTTGATGATGTTTTTAATAACTTTGAAGCTTACACCAGTAAAATTTAAAAACACATGAAATCTCTTCAGTTTTCAATAATCATTTTATTGCTTACAATCATTTCACAATCAGTTTCAGGTCAAACAAGAATTATTCAGGAACTTTCGGAAGGCTGGAAATTTGCAAAAGGCGAAAACAAAGGGGCCTGGCAGGTAAATTTTGATGATTCCCACTGGCAGAATGTTGTGGTTCCTCACGACTGGGCAATTGAAGGGCCTTTCAACAGGGATGGAGATCCTAACACAGGCAAACTGCCATGGAAAGACGAAGGCTGGTACAGAATCAGATTAAACATACCTTCAGCGTGGTCAGGTAAGCAAATCTATCTACTTTTCGACGGCGTTATGGCATTCCCGGAAGTTTATATAAACGGCGAATTAGCCGGAAGATGGGATTACGGTTATAACTCCTTCTACCTTAATGTGACTCGTTTGATTAAGTCAGGGTCGGAAAATGTAGTGGCTGTTCACGCCGACACCCGGAAGCACGACAGCCGATGGTATCCCGGAGCTGGTATTTACCGGAAAGTCAGTCTTATTGCAGTAAATCCCATTCATGTTGACATATGGGGCACGTACATAACAACTCCGGTTGTAAAACCTAATTATGCCGATGTGCTCATAGCAACAACGGTTAACAACTGTGGAGCCGGTACAGAAGAGGTAGTACTGAGGCATGTAATTAAAAATCAGTCAGGTTCGGTTGTGGCTGAAAAGGAGGCAAAAGGTATTATTGCTCCGGGCAAAAACAGAATTATTGAAACCACTGTAACTCTGACTGATCCGCACCGCTGGGATATCAACGACCCTCATCTGTATAGTGTAGAGACAAAAGTGATTAATAATGACAAAGAGGTTGACAATTATGTTTCCACGTTTGGTGTTAGAACTATCAGATTTACTGCAGATGACGGATTCTACCTGAACGACAGGCGCGTCCAGCTAAAGGGAGTTTGCCTGCACCATGATCTCGGTGCACTTGGTGCTGCTTTCAACCTGAGAGCACTTGAAAGAGAGCTCGAAATAATGAAGGAAATGGGTGTAAATGCCATCCGTTCGAGCCATAACGTACCTGCTCCGGAGCTACCATGGCTGTGCGACAGAATGGGATTGCTTCTGTTTAATGAAGCTTTCGATAAATATGACGCTAAAGCCGATATCACCGACACTACCGATTTTGAAAATTTTGCCCACAGAAATATAAGAAATTTTGTAGTACGCGACAGGAATCATCCTTCCGTTTTCATCTGGAGTGTTGGCAACGAAATAGGTGATGTTCAGAGAAATGTTAATAACGGTTTCCAGAGGCTACATACAATGGTGAATTATGTCCGTAAATATGACCCGACGCGCCCGGTGACACTCGTTTGCGACAATGAGCAAAGTGCAAGTCTCCGCCATTTTGACTATTACGATGTTCACTCCTGGAATTATGGTCGCCGTTATAAGCTCGCCCGCCAGATGGAACCCAATAAAGCAGTCATCATAAGTGAATCAGCTTCTACTGTAAGCACACGGGGATTCTTTGAACTTCCCCTCCCGGAAAAAAAGACCGACTTCACAAAATCGCTACAGGTAAGTTCTTACGACCTCAATGCACCTGAATGGGCAGAAATACCCGACGATGATTTTATGTGGCAGCAGGAGGAACCATATGTGGCAGGTGAATTTGTCTGGACAGGATTTGACTACCTTGGCGAGCCAACCCCGTACAACAGTTTCTTTACAAGAATACTCGGCCTGACGGCTGCCGACGCCTCACGAAGCAGCTATTTCGGAATTGTTGACCTTGCCGGAATACCAAAAGACAGATACTGGCTATACAGAAGCTACTGGAAAACAGATGCTAACACCGTACATATAGTACCGCACTGGAACTGGGAAAATATGGAAGGCAAAAACATTCCTGTTTTTGTATATACAAACGGCGACTGTGCCGAACTGTTTCTGAATGGGAAATCACTCGGCAAAAAATGTAAAAATCCGAAATCCGAAAACTCGGTTGAACGTTTCAGACTTATCTGGAAAGATGTTATATATGAACCTGGCGAACTCAGGGCAGTCGCTTACAAGGAAGGTGTTAAAATAGGTGAAGCAGTTGTGAAAACTGCCGGTAAACCATACCAGTTGCGTCTGACTCCTGACCGAACAGTAATCAAATCGGACGGTAAAGATCTCTCCTTTATCCTTGTAGAAGCTCTCGACCGAAATGGGAACCCCTGCCCGCTTGCAAACAATAATTTTGAAATTAAAGTTAAAGGTTCAGGAAAATTCATAGGTGTAGATAACGGTAATCCACAATCGCTGACTTCATTTCACTCAACAAAATACGATCTTTTCTATGGCAAAGCCATGATTATTGTGGGTGCATCAAAGACAAAAGGTGAAATAACTGTAGAGGTTATTTCAGACGGACTAAAACCTGCAATAACCAGAATAACAACACAAAACTAAATCTTACATAATGAAGAAAAATTTTATTTTACTCATTTACTTACTGCTCTGTTCTTTTCTCTTTATCCCTGCTATCAATGGGCAGCAAAAGGCTATACAGACAGGTAAAAAGGCTCCCTCAAAAATTATCGTTCCTGTTGTCGTTAATGGCGAAGCACAAAAGATACCGGAGTTTGAAAATCCGGATGAATGGATAAGAGAGGATCTCTGGGTTGAAACGGAATTTGATTCAGACGGCGATGGCAGGCGTGACAGAATGCATGTTGACGTTACACGTCCCCGGCAAACAGAAACAGAAGGTATCAAATTACCTGTTATATATGAATCGAGTCCATATTTTGCAGGTACCGGAAGTACAGCCCGTCAGTATTTCTGGAACGTGCGCCATGAGTTGAATTCTGTACCACCACCACGCACTTCTATGCCTCCGGTTCAAAGAGTAGGTAAACGACCGATTATTTCAAACTCTCATGTTTCCACATGGGTACCGTATGGTTTTATTGTGGTACACTCCTCAGCTCCCGGTACGGGATTATCACAGGGCTGCCCTACAATAGGAACAGAAATTGAGGCTCTAGCACCTAAGGCCGTCATCGACTGGCTGAACGGAAGGGCTAAAGGTTACACAACACCCGATGGAAACGATGAAGTAAAGGCTTACTGGACAACCGGCAAGGTTGGAATGATTGGCACATCCTATAACGGCACCATCCCCTTTGCTGCAGCAACTACAGGAGTAGAAGGACTAGAAGCTATAATACCTGTTGCTCCAAATACTTCATATTACCACTACTACCGCTCCAACGGACTGGTTAGAAGTCCGGGAGGTTATCTCGGAGAGGATGTTGATGTTCTCTATGAATTTATCCATTCCAATCCTGACAGGTGTGCCTGGTGCGATTCGATTTACAGGGATGGCATAATGGCCCGCGGAATGGACAGAATAAAAGGTGATTACAACGATTTCTGGGCTCAACGTGACCTGATGAATTATATGGGCAAATTCAGAGCAGCTGTTCTGATGTCACATGCTTTCAACGACTGGAATGTAATGCCCAGCCATAGTTACCGGTTTATCAAAGTACTAAAAGAAAAAGGGGTTCCTCTGAAGATTTATTACCATCAGGGCGGGCATGGTGGAGAACCTCCCTTTTCTATGATGAACAAATGGTTTACACGATTTCTATCTGGGGTGGATAATGGCGTGGAAAAAGAACCCAGAGCATGGATCGTCAGAGAAAACGACGATAGGCTTAATCCTACTCCCTACCCGGATTATCCACATCCTGATGCAAGACCTGTGGAATTCTTTCTTACCGCAGGAGCTCCACAGGCAGGTGGACTGACTACAACAAAGGTGTCAGGCCAGGGAACAGAAACACTCGTTGATAACTTCTCATTCAGCGGCAGTATCCTGGCACAGGCAGAATGGACAGAACACCGTTTACTTTACCTTACTCCGGTACTTAAGGAGCCTGTGCATATTTCAGGTGTTCCTTCAATAACTATCAGGGCAGCCAGCAGTAAACCTGCTGTAAACCTGTCAGTTTGGCTTGTAATTTTACCATGGAATAGTGCCAGAGATGCAAAGATTACCGATAATCTGATAACCCGTGGATGGGCTGACCTCCAGAACTATAAATCACTACGGGAAAGCGAACCACTCGTGCCTGGAAAGTTTTATGAAATGACCTTTGAGCTTGAACCTGACGACCAGATTATTCCAGCAGGTAAACAGATAGGTTTGATGATTTTCTCGAGCGACCGTGAGTTCACTCTCTGGCCCGACCCGGGAACAAAACTTACAATAGATCTTGATAAAACATCAATAAAAATTCCTGTAGTTGGCGGAGCCCCGGCGTTGAAGTTTTAATAAACCTTCAAGACAAAAGCTAACTATTTTCACTTCATTGCGGCTTTGCGATTATTCACATCAACCTGTCCGCCTTTGCCGTTTATTATGCTTTTTACCACACTTTCCTTGTTGCCGTTTAGCCAGAAAATTATCTTGTTATGGATGAATTTTTCAAGATGTTCAGGGGTCTCTATTGCATTGTCAACTATTACCGGAGCATCATAAAATACATTATATATTCCAAGTCCCCACGCCTCGTGAGTCCTTACATGATCAGCCACTTTGTATGATGCATATCCGTAAATGCCGTTATGTTTCCATGCATCAACAGACGGGGGATCGTACGGCATTTCACTCTGATAAAAATACACCCTGCCGTTTTCACCATTCCAGAGAGTCTGATATTCCTGGAAATGTTCGTTAAAAAGACCATAAATAATCACATTGTTTCCGTTAACGATTAAGCCGTTGGCACATTTATTCTTTTCCCATCCAACTCCGTTCCCATGGTCTGCCCTCCATAACCATACATGGTCAACAATCACATCGTTGCTGTTAATAACAAGGCAGGCGCCGGCTGAACCCTGAGCATGTCCGCCAACCCTGAAAAAAAGATCATAAAGAAACACAGGGTTTGCCTGATGTGATTTTCCTGCACCTGATTCGCCAACAACGAAAAGCATCTCAGAAAAGATAGGTCCTGCATCGAAAGTCAAACCACATACAATAACCCCGTCAACATCGGCTATTTCTATTGCAGAGTTGCCTTTTTCAGGAATAAGGGTTGCAAGTCCGGTACCCATAATTAGAGTCCCGGGCTGTGTTACCTTTAAGCTTTCGTTCAGATAATACCTCCCCGGAGTGAAGAGAATGTTTTTTCCCTTTTTAAGTGCTGCGTTAATTGACACAGCATCATCCTGCCCGGGTTTTGCAATGTAAAACCTGTTCATATATATTATACGTTCAGGTTTTTCGCCGTTAATCCAGCCCGGACCAGCTGAGTTCTTTTTAATCGGGGGTATTTTAACACAAAACCCTTTTTTATCATATGAAAGCCATGGTTTCTCCCTTATCACAGGTGTTGTACCGATAACGGTATAAGGTTTTTCGGGCCAGTTTTCTTCAGGTGCCTGAGGAACCCCCACAAACATCATATTCCAGACTCCACCTTCCCACCCTTCAAATAGAGTGTTTCTGGTAAGCCACTGCTGCTGCGGACCGGAAGTTATTATCCCATCAACTTTTGAATCAGCTAGAAAACCTCCACTGGCATAACCCCTGTCGAATAACTGAAGGTTACCTTTTATATGAACCCTCCTGAGTGGAGCTGCCTGCGACACACCCCACACCATTGTCGATTTCTCCTCGGGCACGATTGTCATGTTTTCAACGGCCCTCCAGAAGTTTGTAAGAACACTGTTACCGTGAGTTGTATTTGACCTTACCGCTCCCTTAATCACTACATCCTCAGGGGAATTCCCCAATCCTATAACCTGCATGTAATAATCAACCCTGATATCGAGATTGTACTCTCCAGGTTTGAATATCAGAGCGTACCGGTTATTGCTGAACTCACTCCTTCGGCCCGACTGCCTCAGAAATATTGTATCTATTACAGCCTGTACCTCCTTCATGTCCATTCCAGGCTCAAACACAAAAACATTTTCACCAAGGACCGTCCTGTTATATTTCTGTAATAATGGGGGATCACCATCAATTTTCAGGCTTGATGCGCCATTCAGGCCGCTGCCTACAAGGCATGCGACAACCAGCAACAGTGATAAAAATAATCTACTTATCATAATATTTTCGTTTAGTTTCTTCTTTTTTAAAACATATGTTAATTATTAATTTTCCTAATTTTGATTATCAAATCGGGATTTTGAGGAAAATTAAATTATTTAAACATGAAAACCAAAACAACCATTCTTATTTGCATAATTCTTATTCTGAACTCTGCCTTTCTTGACGGTCAGAAACGGACCCAGATGACAGCAGGTGAGATAATTGAAACAATAATACGGCAAACCGGTAGTGAGCCTGTTCCCAATACTGTGGACGTTATAAAAACAGGTAAACCCGAAACACAGGTTACCGGTATTGTAACCTGCATGTTTGCTCCGATGAGTGTACTGCGCAAAGCTGTCGAACTCAAATGCAACCTTATTATTACCCACGAACCGGTTTTCTACAACCACCGTGACGAGACCTCTCAGTTCAGCAACGATCCTGTTTTTCTGGAAAAGAAGAAGTTCATTGACGACCATGGTCTGGTAATCTGGAGATTCCATGATTATATTCACAGAATGAAACCCGACGGCATTGATTACGGAATGGCCCGAAAGCTTCAATTCGACAAATATCTTGTCAGCGGTACTGATAACAGATTTGTCATACCTGAAACAACTCTCGAAGGCTTACTCAAACACCTGAAGAAAGTTTTTCCAGGGCATTCTTTTAATGTCATTGGGAACCTGAACATGAAGGTATCGAAAGTCACATTTTCAGCAGGAGCACCAGGTAGTGCAGCCCACTTTGCCATGCTAAGAGATCCAGAAACAGAAGTTGTAATAGCCGGCGAAGTACCACAGTGGGAAACATACGAATATGTACGTGATGCCATACTACAGGGCAGAAACAAGGCAATAATTTTCCTTGGTCATATCCCATCAGAAGAGGCAGGAATGGAATATGCAGCCGAATGGATTAAAACGTTTCTGACAGGCATTCCAGTTCACTTCGTGGAATGCCAGTCATCGTACTTTACATATTGAGCCAGTATTCGTAAATGTTTAAATCCTCATCCGCATCAGAACACAATTGACTGGATCGAATGAGGCAGGGATTCAATTTCAGAATAATATAAACCAGCACAAAGGTTGTAGACAGCTTTTCTGTCGGTCGGATTCATCACCACCACCACAATGCTCCCATCACTGTTTCTGAAAGCCGTTGTCAGCAGCATGCTCCTGCTTGATGCTGCCAGAATCTTTTTTGCTCCAGGACGTATGAATTTCGAAAAATGTCCTATATAATAATATGAATTCGTATAAATGAGTTCGCCTGTCCTTGTATCAGCATGCACCGGTGCAAAACAATAATTTCCTACATGATTTGGACCTCCCTGTTCATCAAGCAATATATTCCAGTCAGTCCAGGCCTCAGCACCCGAGTTGAAGTCGTTGATCATTGATATGCCATAATCCTCCCCCAGTCTCCACGAGGTGTATCTCTCAGGATTGAAGCTTGCAGGCGTACCCTCAGTAAAAATAAGATGCTTCTCTGGCCAGAAACGGTGAACATATTCCACATTCCTGTACATCTGTTCTCCGCCCGACCAGTCTTCATACCAGTGGAAACCCATACCCCATGCATATTGTGAAGCTTGAGGATCATTAAATATAACCTGTGCACGTTGTATTATCAGGTCACGGTTATGATCCCATACAATAATCTTTACATCTCCCAACCCTTCCTTCTTCATTGTTGGCCCAAGGTAATTCTTTAGAAAATCCCTCTCCTCCCATGCATAATAAATGCACGATTCCCATCTCTGTGTAGCCATCGGTTCATTCTGAATTGTTATTCCCCACACAGGTATTCCTACTTTTTGGTAAGCTTTAACAAATTTTGCATAATAGAGCGCCCACGACTGGAAGTACTCAGGTTTAAGCTTCCCTCCGTGCAACATGTCGTTGTTGTCTTTCATAAATGCCGGTGGGCTCCAGGGACTGGCAAAAAGTGTCAGTTTTCCGCCTGCAGCAGCTATGGCCTTTTTAATAAGAGGAATTTTGAACTGCCTGTCGTGAGAAACATCAAAAGTATTCAATTCTTTATCGCCTTCTTTTACATAAGTGTAACTTCCACTTGAGAAATCACAGCTGTTGATGTTCGTTCGTGCAAAGGTGTAGCCTATACCTTTATCGGTGCTGTAGTAAGCCTGTAAAATTTCTTCCTGCTTTGCGGGAGGCAGTTTTGCAAATGTTTCTGCTGCGGCATCAGTAAGAGCTCCTCCTATTCCAATAAAATCCTGGTCAGTTTTTGAAGGGTCAACAAAAACATATATCTCCCTTTCTGAGGTGCTTTCGAGCTTCTTAAATGGCATGGTCCCGGTTAGAGTAAGCCGTAAGTTTGTGTCCTTTGCCGTTGTATAAACCGACAGAGTTTTTCCTTCAAGATTAAAGTAAATTGTTTCAGTTTTTATATTCCCCGGTTGGCCATTCGGACCTGCACATGCAGAAACAATAAGAAATGGCATTAAAATTTTAATGTACTTCATATGATAACTATTTACAGATTTTTATAAACTAAAATATTAGTTATTAAGTCTTTTGAGGGTATTCTAAGGCTGACTTCAGATACCGCTAAAATCAACATCGTCAATCAGAAGTGACGGTATTTTTAAAGAACTGCCTTTAATGTAATCATTTCCTGCTTCTGCAAGTCTAAACCACAGATCATTCATGTTGCCTGTAATGTTCATCTCATTTACCGGATGGACAACCTTTCCGTTTTCGATATAAAATCCTTCTATACCATAAGAAAAGTCTCCTGTTGAGCCATTACAGTTACCTCCGTTGAAACCGGTAACGAGAATACCTTTTTTGAGAGAATTAATCAGTCCCGGAAGATCCTTATCACCCTTCTTGAAAACTATGTTTGAAGAACTACCTGATGTGGGCTTCATGCCAAGTTTTTTACCGTAATAAGTATCAATATAGTAATTGCGAAGTATCCCGTTTTCAATAATTATTCTCCTGACTGCAGCCAGTCCCTCCTCGTCAAAAAGTCTCGAGCCGGGTTCTGATGGCAGTGTTGGGTCATCCTCTATATGCATTTTTCCAGATGCAATTTTTTTACCCTCCTTACCGGCAAGAAACGACTGTTTCTGATAAATACTGTATCCCTGCAGCGCGTTATAAACAGGAGACAGCAGATTGGAAGCGACCCTGTTCTCGACTATCATCGGATATTTTCCTGAGCTGACTTTTCTTGGATTGATTTTTTCCAGTACTCTTTCAAGAGCTTTTTTACCGATCCCGGTTTTTGTTATACGGTCAAAAAACAGATCGCTTTCAAACCAGTAGTCAGAGGGCCTGCCGTTTTTATCTTTTACCGATACAGTCACGTATAACGAGATATCTGTTCTTTCTGAATCTCCTTTGAACCCATTGCTTGTCACCAGAACATTACTGCTAATTGAATCGGAATAATATGATGTCACAGAAATTATCCTTTCATCCTTTCCGTAAGCTTCATCGAGAAGCTGCATTGCAAGTTCAATTTTGCTTTTTGGGTCAACCGATTCAAGTTTTGGATCAAAAATATCTGGAGTCTTTCCTCCTCCTTTGTAATAGAGTTCCGGTTCCGGGAGGGTCCGATATTGATCTTCTGCAAGAAAACGAGTTGCCACAATTGCCTCTTCAGTAAATTTCAGCACCTCATCTTTTTTCAACCTGTTGGTTGAATGGGCTGAGTATTTTTTATCAACATACAATCTGACAGTCAGACTGTTTCTGTTGGACTCTGTAAGGCGGTCAATCTGCCTGTCGCGTATCTCCACCTCATTGCTTCGGCTTTCATCTATTGCAACCGATACCTGCTGCGCACCTTTGCTTAAAGCATGTTCTATTACTGCTGCTGCGAGTGAATATTTCTCTTCTCTGGTCATTTCTTTAATTTTTAATGTTTTTCATGTGTTTGTTCCTCCTACTGTTAGCTTTTTTATTTTAACAGTGGGAAGACCCATGGATACAGGAACGCCCTGCCCCCCTTTACCGCATGTCCAGGTCGAATCGGATAATTTGCTGTCATTGGCAGCCATAACTATATCAGCCAGAGCCTGAGGGCCATTGCCTATAATATTAATATCCTTTATTGGACGTGTAAGTTTTCCATTTTCAATAAGATAACCTGATTTAACAAAAAATGTGAAATCACCTGCCCCAATGTTTACCTGCCCGTTACTGAAAGTATCAACATATATTCCTCTTTTCACACTGGCAATAATCTCCTCTCTTGTATGAGGTCCGTTTTCCATTGTGGTACATCTCATTCTCGGAAGAGGTATATTCCTGAAATCCTGCCTTCTTCCGTTTCCCGTCGGCTTAACCTTATAGAAATTTGCACTTATACGGTCGTGAAGGTAGCTTGTTAGAATTCCTTCACTAACCAGTGCAGTCCGCTCAGTCGGATTTCCTTCGTCATCAATATTAAGTGCACCCCGGTTTGACAGAAGTGTTCCATCATCATAAATATTAATAAAAGGTTCGGCAATTTTTTTGCCCATTTTATCAGAAAAAATAGAAGTCTTCTTTCTGTTAAAGTCAGCCTCAAAAGCATGCCCTATAGCTTCATGAAGCAGAATACCCGATTCTCCTGCACTCATAACCACTTCCATCTCCCCGGCCTTTGGCTTAACTGCTTCAAAAAGTAATGAAGTTTTGCCAATAGCCTCATTAGCAATTGTTTCTATCAGCTCTTCGGTCAGAAACTCATATCCCTGGCGCGAAGACCGGGAGGATGTAAAATTCTCAATCCTTCCGTCTTTTTCCATAATACATGTAACATACATAAACACCATAGGCCTGTAATCCCAGACAAGACGACCCTCGGAGTTGAAAAAGAGGATATAAGAAGTAGTATCTCCTATTGTGGCATTAACTTTTGTGACACGTTTATCAAGTTCAAAAATCCTGTCATTTACTTTCTGCAAAAAGGGAATCTTTTCTTTTACTGAAGTATCTTCCCATGAAACCTTTACCGGGTAATAATCCGGAACTGCATATTCAGAAACATTCACAGGTAATACCCTTGCCTGGCTATCGGCAATACTTGCTGCAGTTTTTGCTGCTTTCAGCATCGCTTCCAGGTTTAAATCCTCAGAGAAGGCATAACCGGTCTGTTCTCCTTTTAATACTCTTATACCTACTCCAAAGTCAACATTTGAATATGCCCGGTCAACTTTGCCGTCTTCCAGGCTTGCATAATTTTCAAGGGTATGTTCAAAGAACAGGTCGGCATAATCAGCCCCCCTGCTCATGGCGGTACGAATAACTTCTTCCAGCTGTCTTACAGTAACTTCAAAATGATTCATAAAACTTTCAGCCTTGCCTGAAAGTTCTGGACCACGACATGACTTCAAAAAAGGTGGAATCATAATAGTACCTGCTGCTGTTATACCGCCAAGTTTAATAAACTCACGGCGTTTCAGATTCATTTTATGACTTTTTATTCGATCTCAAATTTCGAAACATTATTTATTATTCCAAAATTTTGCATTGAAATAGAATAGATGGATCTGAATAACTGGACGTAGAAATAAATTTTTATTCAATTAAAATATATTTAACAGTTATGATATTATACTTTGATTGAATTTTTTATACCTTTTGTCCCGGATAATAAATTATTAATTTTTCATCTAACATCTACATTATGAAAAGACAGAGAATTATGTTTCAGACCCTGAATTTTATTATTTTATTAACTCTATCTGTAACACTTTTCTCGCAGGAGAAAGGAAAGAATAATGAGTTCAAACCTGAAGTCGGGCAGGAAGGGAAGGATGTAGTATGGGTTCCGACCCCGCAGGCACTTGTGGAAAAAATGCTTGACCTTGCCCAGGTTACCCCATCGGATATTGTTATTGATTTAGGCTCAGGCGATGGTCGTACAGTAATAACAGCTGCAAAACGCGGTGCCCGAGCCATCGGTGTGGAATATAATCCCGACATGGTTGCACTTTCTTACAGAAATGCAGAAAAAGAAGGCCTTAAAAACAAAGTTGAATTTGTTAACGGAGACCTTTTTGAGTACGATTTTTCAAAGGCGACTGTTCTGACTATGTTTCTTCTTCCTGACATTAACCTGCGACTTAGGCCTATGATTCTTGATATGAGACCCGGTACCCGTATTGTATCCAACACCTTTACTATGGGTGAATGGACCCCCGACGATACTGCAACAATTGATGATGAGTCAACACACTGGAATACTGCATATCTCTGGATAGTACCCGCAAAAGTTGAAGGACGCTGGAAATTTCAGCCGCAGGGCGAACTGGTCCTCCGACAGGAATTTCAGATGGTGTCAGGAGAACTTATTACCGGTGGCAAAAAAGAGGCAATAACAGGTGGCAAAATCCGGGGGGATGAGATTACTTTTTATGTCGGTAAAACACTCTATAAAGGAAAAATTAGAGGCAATTCAATGGAAGGAACTGCAGATAACGGAAAAGGAACGACCCGCTGGACTGCAACAAGATAAGTCCGGCCAAGACTTCTGGCTCTGTCTTTAAAATTTAGCACATTTAAAATAAATGAGTGAGGAGATTCTTAAAGCCCTGATGGAACTCTTTGCCCTGATAGTAAAGCAGGACACAGGGCTTTTTATTGAAGAAAGAGCATATGTTCACGATTTCCTTTCAAAACAGCTATCAAGAGAATCAGTAGCTGAATATTTAAAGTTATTCGACGACCTTGCCGGACCAGTTTCTATTAAAGTTAAAGATCCTGAGAAAGAATCATTAGCTCAACACGTTACAGTAAGAGATTCAGTTAAAATTCTGGGAATATGTAAAAAAATCAACCGCAATCTTAATCAGGAACAGAAAGTAGTAGTGATTTTAAGGCTGTATGAGCTCATTAACGTAAACAAGCAGTTTACGCCACAACGAATGAATATAATAAATACAGTATCAGAAGTATTTAAAATACAGCCAGATGAAGTTAACGCAATTGAGCAATTCGTCAGAAATGAGGAGCCTGAAAAACTGGAAAATAACAAGATACTGGTTCTGAGAACTGGAGATGAGAAACCAAAAATCCACAGAAAAGTTCTTGCCGGATATCATGATACAATTATTGTTTTCTTGAGAATCCCGAGCGTTGATCTCTATTTTCTAAAATACATTTCACCCGATCAGTTATACCTTAACGGGCTTCCGATAGAATCGGGGAAAATATATTCTTTCGCAAAAGGCAGTTCAATTAAAAGCCAGTTCGGTCAGCCTGTTTATTATAGTGATATTAGTGCAGTATTTCTCTCAGAAGAAGTAGTCCACCGCATAAGTTTTACTGTCGAAAATTTGACATACATGTTCAGCGACGGTGGTACTGCAGTTAATAATCTGAACTTTACCCTTGAAGGAGGAAACCTTGTAGGCATTCTTGGTTCAAGTGGCAGTGGCAAAACTTCCCTGCTTAACCTGATGAGCGGAATAATGAAACCCACATCAGGCAAGATAAAAATTAACGGTATTGATATTAGCGAAAATTATAAGTCGATTGAAGGTGTTCTGGGCTATGTCCCTCAGGATGACTTGCTGATTGAAGATCTTACAGTTTTTGAAAACCTTTATTATGCAGCCTGCCAGTGTTTTGGAGGGAAAAGCAAGGAAGAGATCAGAAAAATCACCGATCAGATGCTCATCAACCTTGGCCTGTGGGAAAAAAGAAATCTGAAAGTGGGCTCTCCTTTAAAGAACATAATAAGCGGAGGGCAGAGAAAACGGCTAAACATAGCACTTGAACTCATAAGAGAACCATCTGTACTTTTTCTCGATGAACCAACCTCTGGCCTTTCTTCACACGATTCAGAAAATATAATGGACCTTCTGCGCGACCTCACACTGAAAGGCAAGCTAATTATTACCGTAATTCATCAACCATCGTCCGAAATATTTAAACTGTTCGATAAAATCATCATTCTTGACCAGGGTGGCTATATGGCTTATTTCGGAAACCCGGTTGAAGCTGTTATTTACTTCAAAACCCTTGATGCCCAAATAAATTCATCAATAGGTGAATGTCCGACCTGCGGAAACGTAAACCCTGAAATTATCTTTAATATCATCGAAGCAAAGGTTGTAGATGAGTATGGCCGGTATACCGAACAAAGAAAAGTCAAACCACAGGAATGGGCAGCTATTTTTAATGAGAAACGACCAATTTTAAAAATTCAGGAAGCGGACGAAAAACCACACAGCAACCTTGACAGACCTTCTGCATTTAAACAGTTTCTGATTTATCTGGTACGAGATCTGAAAAGCAAAATAGCAAACAGGCAATACATTCTAATTACACTTCTGGAAGCTCCGATACTTGGTTTTATTCTTTCATTTATAATCCGATACATCCCCGATCCTTCATCAGATGTCTACATTTTTTTCGAAAACGAAAACATACCTATTTATATATTTATGGGGATTATCGTTGCTGTGTTTCTGGGACTAACAATAAGTGCCGAAGAAATTTTCCGTGACAGAAAAATTTTGAAAAGGGAAAGATTCCTCAGCCTTAACCGTCATAGCTACCTTTTGTCAAAAATTGCCATACTGATCATTATTTCATCAATACAGGTTTTTCTCTTTCTGATAATCGCAAATCCTATTCTTGAGCTCAGAGGACTATTCGGAAAATATTTTATTGCACTTTTTACAACTGCTTTTTTTGCAAATCTGATTGGGCTGAATATTTCTGCAAGCTTTAACTCAGCCATCACGATATATATAGTTATTCCTCTGATAATAATACCAATGATGGTTCTCAGCGGAGCAATGTTCCCATTCGACAAACTGAACAGGAAAATTAGCAGTGTAGGAAAAGTTCCCGTTATAGCAGAATTAATGCCTACCCGATGGACATACGAAGCTTTGATGGTCAGCCAGTTTAAAGACAATAAATATAGCCGGTTCAGCGAAAGTAAATACGGCCCAACAATTTATGATTTCAAGAAAAATATCAGTATTGCCAATTATTATTCCGTCAGACTTATTCCTTCTCTGATCAATGCTCTCGAAAAAACAGATTCAATATATGTCAAAACAACATCGAATACCTTAAACACTGGTAAACTACCACTGATTAACGACGAACTGAAAACTTCAGGTAAACTGGCTCTGATAAAGAACGAACTGATGAAAATTCAGAAAAAATTCCCAAACCTTAAATCCTTTAATTATATAAATGACTTAACTCCTGAGAAATACAATAAGAACCTGTACGAAAAAACGCTCGAACATCTCAGATACCTGAGTGATAATTTCAATAGAGCCGGTAATAAACTATCAGATTCATGGGATAAGTTTTACATTAAAAACAGAGATGAAATACGCAGGCTCGAAAACCAATACAGCAATCTGAAACTCCAGGAGATAGTTACCAAATTTTATGAAAGGGATAAAAACAAAATACTGGAATATAAGAACTCGTTCATTCAAAATTATGATCCCATTTATAAAGATCCTGATTACGAAGGATTTCTGTCATTCAGAACGCATTTTTTTGCACCCTCAAAATATTTTATGGGTAAAATGTACGATACATTCGATTTTAATATTATGCTGGTTCTTTGCTGTTCAATTATTCTGTACGTGACGCTTTACTATGAACTTCTTGCCAGATTGGTTAATTACATTGACCGACTTAAACTAAAAAAAGTCATATAATAAACTCTGTTTATATTTTTTTATTTATATTTTTGTACTTAACTAATTTACAATTATTAAAAATAATGACCGGCAGGTTACTGTTAATGTCTTTTTTCACTCTGGCATTTTTACTGGCCGGGTGTAACTCGTCGACAAGAAAAAATACTCAGTTTTTATTTCCTGACGAAGATTCTATACCCCTGTCGCAAGCTGAGCAACTGAGTGATGAAGCAATAGATGACATAACTAGAAACATTTCATCTCCGGTTGAAATAGCAAATATCCTGCAGCGGATGAATGTGCCTTTTTCAAACAGTTATCTGGCATCCTCAATCGATGCATCCAGAATAACAACAAGTTTCGACAGGGCATTAAAGTTGGGTATCCTCGGAGCAGATCTCGGATACCTTAATATGTATGAAAAAACAGGCAGTTCCATTGATATTCTGTCTTCAATTAAAAAACTTGCCGATGGTATTAATGTCGGTCAATTTTTTGATTTTGAAACTCTTAAAAGACTTTCACTGAACAGGTCAAATCTCGACTCGCTTCTATTCCTGTCGCTGGAATCCTATAATCAGATAGACAGATTCCTCCGTGAGAAAGGAAGAAGCCAGCTTTCAGCACTTATGGTCACCGGAGTTTGGATCGAAGGTCAATACCTGGCAACTCAGGTGCTCAAACAATATCCCGATACCCTTCTCAGGAGCAGGGTCGGAGAACAAAAGGTTATCCTCAATGATATTATAATGCTCCTTGCACCATACTGTAACGTAAGCAAAGAGTACACTGATCTATGCAGGGATATGCAGGAACTCAAGGAAAAATACAGGAACGTTAAAGTTACTTTTACAGTAGGTGAGCCTCAAATGGTTGAAAAAGACGGAGCACTGGTTGTTGTTCAAACCGACCAGAGTAATGTAGAGATGACTGATGAACAACTTGAAGCAATTATTAACACTACAGAAAAAATCCGAAACAGGTTAATTTCAAATGAGTGATATGAAAAAGCTTGTTGCTTTTATAATGATAATAATGCTTGTGCCTGTTGTCGCATCAGGCCAGGCAAGCGATCCGCTTGTGGGAAAATGTGTAATGAACGCAGGTCCAAATGCCACTTATCTGAAAGACTTTCGGATCCAGCTTGGTAAAGCATCATCTGCCCAGGATTTCAGATATAAACAGGTATTTGCCCTGAGCAAGAACATGAAATACCGCTTTACCCTCTGCAATTCGGAAAACTCGCAGGGAGAACTTATAATGAAACTCGTTGACGACACAGGGAGAACCATTTTAACTTCATTTGACCCTAAAACCGGAAAAACCTTCTCTTCAATCGAATTTGTATGCAACAAAACCGGTACATATAAAATTATGTTCGATTTTAAAGATTTTCAGCAGGGACTTGGGGTAGGAGTCGTTTCACTTGTTAAATAGTCTCCAGCTACAGCAACTATTATTTTATCACTAAAAATATCGCAAAGCCTGAATTACTGAAGCACACACGATAAATGCAATAAATATTGCAAGAGGTATTATTCTGCTCTTGCTGAAAATAAAATAGTATGAAATATAATAGACTGAAGGAATAGCTGCAAGATATGAAATCTCAACCGAAACTGCCGGTGAAATAAAATATAATGCAACAGATATTAAACACCACCATAATAGAAGTATAAATATTTTTCTTGACTTTATTTTCATATTTTTTATCCGCTTAAAAACAAAAATAATCCCGGCAAGCAAGGTAATTCCTCCTGTTGCAATTCCTGCAAGTTCCACAATTGAAAAATTATATGAATCAACTTCACTGAAAAGATTAAATCTTAAATTTTCAATCAATCCGCTAATGCCGGGGGAAAACAGATAGTAAATTCCTGCAGTTATCAGTAAAGTTACCGGTATACCAGCTATAGAAAGCATCATTTCTTTCAGTTTATAACCTTTAAGAATTATAACCCCGATCAAGGGAATAATGCCGAACCATATCAGATTTGCATAAAAAAGACTTCCGACTCCTATAAGCAAGGAAGCATCAAAAAAACTGAAAGCCGTTCCGTTTACATGATATGCATCAATAATTCTTCTCAATGCGATCAGCATAAAAATCGAAGCAGGTATAACCGGATGCAGCGTCTGATAATTAATGAAGAATCCCGTAAAAATGGCATAAAGCACCGAAGGGACAATCGTTCTTTCAGGAATAAAAAACAGAATCGTGTTGTAATGAACAAGCAGATAGGAAATTAGAAGAATAAATGCCAAACTTATTATAATTTCTATTTGACCAGGGCCAGTTAAATTCCTGAGAATAAAATAGAGAGGCATGGATCTGTGATCGGAAAAAACCGATTGTTGCCCTTGAAAAAGAAAAGCACTGAACCATAGTGCCAGCAGAATAAAAACATTTAACAGAATTACGCCGGGTGTTACACCTTTAATTGCTTTAAGCATCTCATAACAGATCAAAACCTATTTCAGTACGGTAATACATTCCTTCCCAGGAAATAAGTGAGGCATTTCTGTAAGCATTCTGTAGTGCTTCATATAATGTTAAACCATAGGCTGTTATAGCCAGCACTCTTCCGCCGTTCGTTACAATGTTACCGTTTTCTATTTTCGTTCCCGAATGAAATACAATACAATCTGAAACAAGATCGAGCCCGTAAATTACCTTTCCTTTCTCGTATTTTCCCGGATATCCTCCTGACACCAACACTACTGTTGCAACATACCTGCTGTCTATCTGTATTTTCCGGCGATTAAGATTACCATTTACTACTCCTTCAAGAAGGTCATAAAAGTCGGAACTGATTCTCGGAAGTATAACTTCAGCTTCAGGATCACCCAGGCGTACATTATATTCAATTACATAAGGTTCTCCATTAACATTCATTAAGCCAAAGAAAATGAATCCTTTGTATCTGATACCCTCATTTGCAAGGCCTTCAATGGTGGGTTTAATAATCCTTTTTTCAACTCTGTACATAAAATGTTCAGTAGCAAAAGGCACCGGTGAAACTGCACCCATTCCTCCAGTATTCGGACCCGTATCACCCTCTCCTGCCCTCTTGTAATCCTTTGCCTCAGGAAGTATACGGTAATTCTTACCATCTGTTACAATAAAAACTGATAACTCTATTCCCCTCAGATATTGCTCTATTACAACTTTCTTTCCTGCCTCTCCAAATTTTCCTGTTAGTATTGCATCCAGCTCTGAAAGTGCTTCGTTAACAGTATTCAGAATTACAACCCCCTTCCCTGCAGCAAGTCCATCAGCCTTAAGCACATAGGGTGGCTTGAGAGATTCGAGAAATGAACGGGCCTCTCCTACATTATTAATGTCAAATGTGCGGTATGGAGCTGTTGGTATGCCATATTTTTTCATAAATCCCTTTGCAAAATCTTTGCTCCCCTCAAGTTTTGCAGCAGCACCAACAGGACCTATCACAGGTATATTTTTAAGCTCATCATCCTGAAGGAAAAAATCATGTATACCTCCTACAAGAGGTGCCTCAGGTCCTACTACTACCATGCCAACCCCTGTCGAAAGGACCGCTTCCTTTACCTCAGAAAAATTTTCTGGCGAAATGTTTATGTTCGTTCCACACATTGAAGTACCTGCATTGCCGGGAGCAATAAAAATCTCTTCCACTTTGCTGCTCTGAGCAAGTTTCCATGCAATAGCATGCTCTCGTCCTCCTGATCCCAGAATAAGTATCTTCATTTCTTCTTACAAATTTCTTCAAAAATAGTATTTCTGACGGATATAAAATTCAAAGTTTACATATTAAAGTCAGGTAATACAAAAGTATATCCAGAATCCTTCATCATCTTTATAAATTCTTCAAGAAAATTCTTCTTTCGGCTGATAGGTTTATCATGCAGTGCTATTATTGACCCGGATCTTATTTTAACTTTCAGTTCCTCAATAATCTTTTTGCCCGAAACATTTTCTGCAAAGTCTGCTGCCAGAAGATCCCATAAAACTATTTTATAACAACCTGCCAGAGCTCTGTATTGCCCTGGTTTCATGCGGCCAAAAGGAGGTCTGAAAATAACACTGGAGGTGTAAGGAACCGCTCTAAGAATGTCATCAAGATACCTCTTTGTTGTTACTCCAATCCCATCTAAATGACTGTAAGTATGATTCCCTGATACATGTCCCTCCTTAACCAGCATTGAAACTAGCTCAGGGAATTTTTCAGCGTTTTCTCCTGTGCAGAAGAAACAAGCTTTTATAGCATTCCTGTTAAGAATATCCATTATATAAGGAGTTGAGCCTGGGTCGGGTCCGTCGTCAAAAGTCAGGCATAAAACCTGCTCGCTAAACTTAACGGTCGACATTGCTTGGGGATAAAGCCATTTCGCAACCCATGGCAATCTGTAAACCACCGCCATATTTTCATTGTGATGTTGCCGGATAAAGCTCCTGATAATAAATTCCAAGCTCATTCTCAAGTCCCTTTGCCTCTTCCAGCATTCCCAAACGGTTATACATTCTGTAAATGTCAATCATTGCCTGCATATTTACCCCTATAGGATACTCAAGTCCAAATCTCTTTTCCTTAGGTATTCTTACAATATATTGAAGGTAACTACGTGCATAATCCAGTATTTTATTTATTAGCCTTAAACCTTCTTCCTTTTCACGCCCTCTTATTAAAACCTCTGCAAGTGTAACCGCGAAATAGTCATGCGGAATTTTCTCTTCAGGCACCAGAGAGAGTCCCCTGTGAGCAACTTCGAGAGCTCTGAGCGTGTCTCCTGTCTCAATAAGCCTGATGCCAAGGGAGCCGAACATCCTTTTGAAATTGCTGAACATCCTTCTGTTGTTCTCATCAAGGTAAACACCGGGTGCATCTGCATTGCCCCATTGAAATTTATTCATCAGGTTGTCGTACATAACATGTGTGTCAATCATTCCGAACTCTCCAGGTAGTGGCTTCCCCGTTCGTACAGGCACCACCCTGTAGGCAAGCCCCTCCTGCACAAAAAACTTCTCAAGCCCCTTGTACTGAGAGGAAGGTACTGTGGTTGAAAAATAGATTGGGCGAACCCAGTTGTTCGTCGCGAGTATATCCATAATTGCAAGGTCCCCCTTAAATGCATCTGTTTCGGTATACTCCCAAATCATCGGTGATACTATGCTGTCGGCAAAATATTTCTTTACTGTTCCGTTTGCAAGTACAAACGCAGTGTCAACATCAATTATAAATTTACTTGCCGGCAGGTAATTGAGAAAATCTCCTCTTCCTGTAATATCTAATTTTGCCTGCCGGTCGTCAAGTCCGGCAAAATTCACCACCTGTTTAAGCGGCACAGGCCTCCCAACACGGTCTTCAACTGGCAACTGAGTTCTCTTGCCTTCAATATATTTATCCTGACTGAGTGAGAAGGGCAGAGGATCAGAATCCCATGCCTTCTGCCTCATCATTTCAATATACCACCCAGCCTGAATGTAACTCAGATTTGCTACCCTTACATCTGTTCTGGTTCCTTCAACGTCCTGAGCATACCAGAGAGGAAATGAATCATTATCTCCATAAGTAAACAGAATTGCATTCGGTGCAACAGACTTAAGATAGTTTGCACCTATAGCCCGTGCTGTGTAGCGGCCCGACCTGTCATGATCATCCCAGTTCTGTGATGCCATAAGAGCCGGAACTGCAGCCAGCAACAATACAAATGTGAGAATAGCTGCAGGTTTCTCAGGAACAAGCTTTTTAATAAACTCATAAAAAAACATAAAGCCTGCTCCAATCCAGACAGAAAATGCATAAAACGAACCTGAATAGGCATAATCCCTTTCGCGAGGTTGATTTGGATATTGATTCAGATATACAATAATTGCCAGCCCTGTCATGAAAAAGAAGCCAAAGAGCACCCAGAACCTGTACTTGTCCCTTTTGTATTGCCAGAGCATTCCTGCCAGGCCCAGGAGCAGAGGCAAACAGTAATATGTGTTCCGCCCTGGATTTTTCCTTAATTCCTCCGGTATTTTATCCTGATCGCCAAGCCTTGCGTTATCTATAAATTTTATCCCGCTTATCCAGTTGCCGTAAAGAGGATTTCCATTCCCTTGAATATCATTCTGCCTGCCCGCAAAATTCCACATAAAATACCTGAAATACATAAACCCTACCTGGTACCTGAAAAAAAATCTCAGATTCTCCACAAAAGTAGGACAAACAAGAGTCGTTTTACCTGATGAAGATTCAACAGTATAACGCCTGCCCTTTATTTTCCCCCAGTATTTGTATGCAGCTTCATGGTCAGGTTCTGAACTGTACATGCGAGGGAAAATTGTTTCGAATTTCTCATGGTATCCGTATTTCGGCCTGTAATAAGGTTCATATCTTCCGTTTATCTTGTTGTATCCAGCAATAACTTCCCTGACTCTCGTTACCGGAGCATTGTAATAATTACCATAAACTTTTGGTGAACTGCCATACTGCTCCATGTTTATATAATAGATAAACGAAAAAATGTTTGACGGGTCATTCTGGTTCATAGGCGGCTTTGCCGATGACCTTATAATTATCATGGCATATGATGAATAGCCTATAAGAATAACCGTCAATATGGTAACAATATAGTTAAGGAGAATGTTTTGCTTCTTTAGAGAATATCTTACAAGTATTACTAAAAGTGCAATGAGAAATGCCACATAAAATAAAAGTCCTGAATTATAAGGCAGACCGAATACATTAACAAATAGAAGTTCAAACCAGCTTCCCACCCTTGGAACTCCAGGAATAAAAACGAAAACTACAAACCATAGAAGAGCTACTGCTATAACAAATGTTTTAAGTAACCCTTTTACAGTCACTTCATATTTCCTGAAATAATAAATGAACACCAGAACAGGAAGCACAAGCAGATTAAGCCGGTGAATACCCATGCCCAGTCCCATCAGGTATGCTATCAGAACGATCCACCGTCCAGCAGAGGGTTCATCAGCTTCATCTTCCCATTTTAGCATCGCCCAGAATACAAGAGCGGTTATAAGAGACGACATTGCATATAACTCACCTTCGACAGCTGAAAACCAGAAAGTGTCAGAAAAAGTATATGCCAGAGCTCCTGTTACACCACTTGCAAGGACCGGAAAAATCTGATTTGAAGCAGGAATACCATCATTACAAAGAGCCTTTCTAACAAGATGAGTTATAGTCCAGAAGAGGAACAAAATCGTAAATCCACTGCATATCGCTGAAAGGGCATTCATTGTAACTGCCACTTTTGATGTATCTCCTCCTGCAAACAACGTAGCAATACGCCCAAGCATAATAAACATCGGAGCACCGGGAGGATGCCCTACCTGAAGCCTGAAAGCTGAAAGAATAAACTCACCACAATCCCAGAAACTTACAGTGGGTTCCATGGTAATCAAATATACTGTAGTGGAAATCAGAAACATCAACCACCCGGTAATGCTATTCCATCGCCTGAAAATGATGTATGATGAATCCATGATAGAATTGATTACAAATGCCAGACAAATAACGCAAAAAAAATCACTTGTGATTCATTATGATGCCATTTTAACCTGTAAACAATACAATTTATTATTTTTAATGGCTCAAATAAAACTGATGAAACAGATTTTTTCTTTTTTGTTTTTGATCTGTTGCGCGACAACATTAACAGCTCAGGAGAATGAATCTTTAGTGGAAAGTAACGGTAAAGTTTTTCTGGATCTTAAAAACATAAGTTTTATTAAGAACAACGAATATTTCAATCCTATTGTAGAAGGCTATACTCTGATAGGAAGTTTTTTAAGGCCTGTTATTACTTATGCCCCTTCAGAAAAGTTTGAAATAAGTGCAGGAATGCACCAACAAATTTATTCGGGTGAACCTTTTTCCATTAAACCACAACTTCTTCTGAGCACCAGATGGAAAGTAACCCGGAACAGTACTCTTACTCTCGGAGCATTTGATGGAGGTAACAAACACAGAATGTTCGACCCGCATTTTGATTCTGAACGAATTTACACTTCCTATACCGAAAATGGTGCATCATTTGTAACTGAGACAGGTAAACTCTTCAGCGACTTATGGCTAAACTGGGAGAATTTTATTTTCAGGGGAGATACAGTGCGGGAGGTATTTACTGCGGGAGAATCTTTCAGTTACAAATGTGACTTTATTGATGGTTTTATAAGTTTAAATATCCCCGTTCAGTTAAAATTCAAACATTTCGGAGGTCAGATAAGTAACTACAATGGACATGTACTGACTTTTTTAAATATCGCAGGAGGAGCCAGGTTAAATTTCAATATTGGCGCAAAAGCAGGGGTTCCCGGAGTTGAATATCTCCATTTCGTTTACAGGGAACTTACAGGAAAGGGCGATATGGGCATAACGGAAGGAAATGCTTCATGGCTGAGGTTACATTACAGTTACCGGTCACTTTATATAGGCTCTTATTTCTGGTTCTCTCACAATTTTTATGCTCCCGATGGCAATCAGATTTATGGTAGTGTTTCTGATTACCAGCCTGGATATATTATTTCAAGAAGAAAAATCTGGACCGGAGCTGTTTATCTTAATCTGTTTCCACATGAGCTTTTTGAATTTATGCTGGGGTTCGAAGGATATTATGATTTCAATCTCAAACGTATGGACACCGCCATTGCACTTCATATAAACTTCGACAGGAGAATAACTCTGTTCAATATCAAGGAATAAATAAGTTCAGGCTGTGAGAATAAATCTCCAGGGCATATCAACCCATGGCTGACCTGCATAGTTGATCCCGATCCGTGGTGATGTAATAAAGGAAGCTTTATAACCATTGTCTTCTATCCATATCCGCTTTGAAGATGTAAGGTCTTCTCCGTAGAAAGTTCCATCAATTCCGAGTACACGGGTCAGTCTCCCAGGTCCTTCATAGCCTTCAATTCCTCTTATCAACGCTGCCTGTGGTTCATTTTCAGGCCCGGTTACAACATTGAGCATCCAGTACATACCATAAACAAAGTAAACATAAACATATCCCCCACGCCTGAACATAACCTCTGTGCGCCGAGTTTTACCCTTTGAGGCATGACAGGCCCTGTCTTCATGTCCCCTGTAGGCTTCAGTCTCTGTTATCTTATACCTTAAGACATCCCCTGATGGCTGCTTCACGACAAGTATTTTCCCTAGAAGTGAAGGAGCAACGGTGAGTACATCCTGCTCATAAAAATCAGCCATAAGTCTTTTACCGCAATATGTTTCATCACTTTTCTTCGATACCATAACCTATTCAGGAAAAGTTCTCTGCTAATATCTTAATTTTTATAAATATCGAAATCGTATTTATGTATTATGCCGATTCAATGATTAAAAGAAGTTAAAAGTATCAGATAATAATCTATTAATTAACCAATTAAAGATATATGGCGGATTGCTGGCTTAAATAAGAATTAAATAAAATTACTCATACAGTTCTTTTTTTTGAAAATATGTTGTATTTTTGCAGACCCGTTAATCGGGTAAATATTTTATAAATATAAGTAAATCAAATAAAAACAATATAAAGTGAATACTTTAAGTTACAGAACAGAATCGGCTAATAAATCTACAGTCCAAAAGGAATGGGTACTTGTTGATGCTGAAGGACAGGTTCTGGGTCGTCTGGCATCGGTAATTGCTTCTCTGCTGCGTGGGAAGCACAAACCATATTTCACACCTCATGTTGACTGTGGCGACAATGTAGTGGTCATCAATGCTGAGAAGGTAATTCTCACCGGTGAAAAATGGAATGAAAAAGAATATGTAAGGCATACAGGTTACCCTGGAGGACAGAGAATAACAAAAGCTGAAGACATGCTCAGGAAAAATCCGATTTATCTCATTGAGCATGCAGTTAAGGGTATGCTACCGAAAAACAGGCTGGGAAGAGCCCTGTTTAAAAATATGCATGTATACGCTGGAAGTGAGCACAAGCATGAGGCACAGAAACCCAAAAAAATCGATATAACAAACATTAAATAATTCGCATGGAAGTTATTAACGCTACAGGAAGAAGGAAATCTGCTGTCGCAAGGGTCTATTTAACCCCGGGTAAAGGGAATATTACGGTAAATGACCGTGATTATAAAGAATATTTCGGACACGAAATTCTTTCCAGTGTGGTTACTCAGCCACTGGTTCTTCTGAATGTTGCAGAAAAATACGACATTAAAGCCAATCTCGACGGAGGCGGAATAAAAGGTCAGGCTGAAGCTCTCAGACTTGGCATCTCCCGGGCACTTGTTAAAGTTGATCCTGAATTCAGGTCAGTTCTGAAAGATAATGGTTTTCTTACCCGCGATCCAAGGGAAGTTGAAAGAAAAAAACCCGGAAGACCCAAAGCAAGGAAAAGATTCCAGTTCAGTAAACGTTAGGAAAGAAATCTGTGAATTTATTTAAGATATAAGTTTAGTATCTAAACCGCATTGACTTCCGCAAAGCGGAACTACTCTGCGGTTGATAAAACAGAATGTAAACTTAAAAACCATAAAATGCCAAGAGTTACTTTTGAAGAATTACTGGAGGCCGGTGTACACTTCGGCCATTTGAAAAGAAAGTGGAATCCAGCTATGGCTCCTTATATATTTATGGAGCGCAATGGAATCCATATTATCGACCTGGAAAAAACCATTGAAAAACTTGAAGAAGCTGCTTCGGCAATGAAGCATATAGCCCGTTCAGGCAAAAAGATTCTCTTCGTGGCCACAAAAAAACAGGCAAAGGAAATCGTTGCTGAAAGAGCCAAAAAGGTAAATATGCCTTACGTTACCGAGAGATGGCCGGGAGGTATGCTAACCAACTTCCCTACTATCAGGAAAGCAGTCAAAAAGATGGCATCGATCGATAAAATGCTAGCCGACGGGACCTTTGCAAACCTCTCCAAACGTGAAAAACTCCAGATTACACGCCAACGCGCAAAGCTGGAAAAACTTCTCGGAAGTATTGCCGATATGACAAGGCTGCCATCAGCAATATTTGTGGTTGATGTCTGCAAAGAAAATATAGCAGTACGTGAAGCTAAGAGGCTTGGAATCCCTGTTTTTGCAATGGTGGACACAAATTCAGACCCTTCAGATATCGATTTCCCTATACCTGCAAATGACGATGCATCCAAATCCATTGCAGTCATAGTCGATGTTCTTTGTAAGGCAATTGAGGAAGGCCTTAATGAAAGAAAACTTGAAAAAGACAAAGAAGTAATTCCAAAAGACAAGAAGGAAATACGTAAAGAACTTGAAACCCAGGCCGTTCCGGATTCAATTATTGATGTTATTGTTAGCGAGGACGAGGAGATAAAAATAAAATCAGCAAGAAAATCTCTTGAAATGTTCGAGGAAGAATTTTCACCTGAACATGAAATTCTTGTAAAAGAAGAAATCGAAGAATCTGAAGAGGAAGAAGAAGAGGAACAGCAGGAAAGTTAAATCATTAATTAAATTTAAAGACAGATATTATGGCTAATATAACAACTGAAGATGTTGTAAGACTCAGAAAAGCTACACTTGCAGGAATGATGGACTGCAAAAGAGCTCTTGAAGAAGCAGATGGAGATTTCAATAAAGCTGTTGAAATCATACGTAAGAAAGGTCAGGCAGTTGCAAATAAACGTGCCGATAGAACAGCAACTGAAGGTGCAGTACTTGCAAAAGTATGCCCCACCGGAAAACATGGTGCAATTATCGTACTTAACAGTGAAACTGACTTTGTTGCAAGAAATGCAGAATTTCTGAAACTGGCTAACAACATACTCGATATCGCACTCGCAAATAAACCTGCCGATCTTGAAAGCCTGAAATCTCTTAAACTCGATGGTACCCCCATTGCAGAAAAAATTGTGGAATATATAGGAGTCATAGGGGAAAAAATTGAGCTTTCTTTTTACGACAAAATAGAAGCTCCTTATGTACAGGCATACGTACATCCCGGAAATAAACTTGCATCTTTGGTGGGATTTTCTAAAGCAGGCCTCGACCTCCAGTTCTACAAGGACATTGCAATGCAGGTTGCTGCAATGAATCCGGTTGCAATCGATAAAGAAGATGTAAACCCTGAAATCATTGCAAAAGAAATTGAAATCGGCAAGGAACAGGCCCGACAGGAAGGTAAACCAGAAGAAATGCTGGAAAAAATAGCCCAGGGCAAATTAAATAAGTTTTTCAAGGAGAGCACTCTCCTGAATCAGGAATTTACAAAAGACAGCAAACTGACTGTTAGACAATATATTCAATCGGTCGACAAAGAAATAAAAATTACAGGGTTCATACGTTATGCCCTGAATTCATAATTTTTTAATTCAAAATATGATAAACTGAAGCCATCCGAAGAGATGGCTTTTTTATTTTATTATTACCTTAGCTGACAGAAGGCAAGTGATAAAAACAATGAAATACTCACGTATTTTGCTAAAACTCAGCGGCGAAGCACTGATGGGAAGTGAAAGTCACGGAATTTCAAAAAAGGTACTCCAGGAATATGTATCGCAAATTATCGAAATATCGGAAGCCGGATGCCAGGTGGCTGTCGTTACGGGAGGAGGCAATATTTTCAGGGGGCTTAGCGGAACACAATCAGGAATTGACAGGGTAAAAGGAGACCAGATGGGTATGCTTGCTACAGTCATAAACAGCCTGGCCCTCGAAAGCGAAATTCATCAGCAGGGCGGAAAAGCAAGACTTTTTACAGCAATAAGAATGGAGCCAGTAGGTGAGCTTTATAACCGCGACCGTGTAATAGAAGCACTCAAAAACAAGACAATTTGCCTGCTTGCAGCTGGAACGGGCAACCCCTTTTTCACTACCGACACTGCAGCAGCACTTAGAGCTGTGGAAATCTCTGCCGATGTATTGCTGAAAGGCACAAGAGTTGACGGAGTATATACATCCGACCCGGAAAAAGACCATTCAGCAAAAAAATTTGAAACAATATCATTCGACGAGGCAATCCAGAAAAACCTCAAAGTAATGGACTCAACGGCGTTTACCATGTGTCGTGATAATAACATGCCTATTGTTGTCTTTAATATGAATATCAGGGGAAATCTTTTTAAAATAGTGAACGGGGAGAAAATTGGCACCCTTGTACATATGGCAATTTAATACTCAATATCTATAATTTATTATTTTTGTTTCGCTTTAATGGATAAATAAACATTTCAGGATATGAATGAAGAAATAGAACTGGTAATGGAAGAAGCCAGGGAAAGAATGCAGAAAGCCCTTGAGCATCTTGAACATGAGCTCGCAAGAATGCGCGCTGGCAGAGCTAATCCGGCTCTTCTCGACGGAATAACTGTAGAATATTACGGCGTCAACTCACCCCTATCCCAGGTCTCAAACATCCATACACCCGACCCCAGAACTATCCTAATCCAGCCATGGGAAAAGAGCATGCTTACAACCATTGAAAAAGCTATTCTTGCAGCTAATATCGGTCTGGTTCCTGTAAATAACGGCGAAGTTATTAGAATTACTATTCCACCACTTACTGAAGAACGGCGGCTTCAGCTGGTAAAACAGGTGAAAAACGAAGGGGAAACAGCAAGGATAAGCATTCGTAACTCCCGTAAATGGGCTAACGATGAATTGAAGAGGCTCCGTAAAGAAGGACTGCCTGAAGACCTCGAGAAAAAAGCAATCGAAGACGTTCAGGAGATGACGGATGACTTTATCGCTAAAGTCGAAAAAGTACTTGCTATTAAAGAAAAAGAAATAATGACCGTTTAAGGGTTGCAACTCTTCCCCGGCTCTGTTTTGCTTTACATAACTACCTTGCCGGCTTAAAAATAGCTTTATATTTCGCTGATGCTTTTACTGCAGGCTCACTGAAATGATCCATGTAAAACCTGCAGTTTATATAAGCATCGGTCTGTGACAAATAAAATTCACTGGCAGGAATACCCGAAACTCCTGTTGGGACAACTGTAAACGACTCATCCCAGTTCGATGTATTGAAAATATGCCTCTCAGAGGCCCCATGATATACTTCAAATCCTTTCCGATATGTATAGGGTGAAATAGTATGATTGCTCCCACCAACCCTGTATTCCTTTGAATTCAACCCGAAAAGAAAGTCAAGAAGCTTAACCGAGCCAAGAGGATGCGATAATTTTATCCTGTGAATATCTCCCCACTTCCACTTTGCTGTATCTGTACCATATTTTGAAGAAATCTCAGCAACACAATCCCTGAAACTTTTAAATATTATGTCATCCAGAGTTTCCTTCTTATCCGTTTTAATATTATCGATCCATTCATCAGGTCCTTCTGTCATTATCCGGTATAAATAATAATCTCTGCAAGTTTCTCCTATAGTTTCATACAATTCACCCAGTTCATCTGCAAGAATGTTTTCCGGAAAGGTAAATCTGAAGAATTCGAAAACCGATGGAGCCACCAGATCTTTATTCATATCATAATCCCATTTCTGCAGTGATGCAAATGCCTTCCTCTCAGTCTCATTCAGTGAATCCATTCTTAATGCCACTACCTTCAATATCTCCGGAGTTAACCTGGCCGCATAGTCGGAATGCTGATCTGTAATCATCCTCTTGAAATCTTCAATTGTCATCACTTCTTTTTCATTCAGCATCTGCCTGATTCTGTTAATCCGGTATGGTAGTGCAAACTCAGAACTTATATAAACCGGATAATCCTCCACTGTTTTATTATTTGCTGATGACACATGACCTTCAGGCGGGTTATAAACAAAAGGCAACTGTGCAAAAGGTACATATCCTTTCCAATCCCATTCACCGCTCTGCCCATCCCTGATTATCGTCCCTGGACCCTTTCTTAAAGGAATACCTCCCCCGGTATTCAACCCTATATTACCTTCAATATCGGCATAGACAAAATTCTGGCTTATCGATCTGAAATGGCTTATCGCATTTCTGAATTCATCAAAATTTGAAGCCTTATTCAATAGATATACAGCCTTTATCTCGTTACTTTCATCATATCCCGACCATCTCATGGAAAGCTTTGCATCTTTCACATTCTCAAATTCCGATATTATTGGTCCACGATGAGTAAATCTGATAATCATTGCAGTATCACTTCCTCCCTTTATTCTGATGAGCTCCTTTTTCACCTTCATATTGACCCATTCGCCATTAAAGAAATACTGGTTAGTATCGGACGGATTAATCTTTTCTTCATACAGATCAATATCATCAACCATAAGGTTAGTTAACCCCCAAGCAATTTTTTCATTGTGTCCTGCCACCACAAAAGGTTCTCCCGGAATAAGAACTCCTGTTACATTTATTTTACCAGGAATTACCTGATGCATCTGTATCCATATTCCAGGAGAGCCAAAACTCAGGTGCATATCATTGCACATTACAGGTTTTCCTGTTTCTGTTTTACTCCCTGAGACAGCCCAGTTGTTGCTTCCTGAAAATGGACCAAAAACAGAAGATGTTATTTTATCTGTATATGAAATAAGTTTCATGAGTGCCAAAGCAGAATTGTCATCAAGCTTGAAGTCGGGGAAGACCGTTGTACAGGGTGCCTTCCAGTCGGGTATCAGAGATGAAGCCTTTTGTTCTCCCATTTTCTTTACCAGACGGTAATTAAAAAGATCTGAATAGAGATTGTCGGAAGCCAGATCCCAGCCCATGTAACCTATTATGTTTGTCATATCAATAACCGACCATGGCTCCGGTGTATATGAAAGTATTCTGAACTCCGGGGGTAATTTCCTGCCTCTTTCATGAATATAGCAGTTCACACCATCCACATAGGCCTGAAGGCACTCCATTATCTCAGTCTCCGTGTTACTGATTACTTTTTCTGATTTTTCAGTCATATTAAGGCTACGGAGAAAAAGGTCTGTCTTGATATAGTCTTTTCCGAATATTTCTGAAAGACGGCCTGTTGTCACCCTTCGTATAAGATCCATCTGCCAGAGTCTCTCCTGAGCCATAATATAGCCTGTGGCAAAATAGAGATCGTGTTCATTTGCAGCGTATATGTGAGGTATGCCGCGCTCATCGCGGTATACAGTAACCTCATCAATCAACCCACTTAGCTGCATCTCCCCCTGATATGAAGGTAAAGCTCCTCTGCTGATGTTTCTGACAACAATTAGAACAGCAACAAGTGCGGCCAGTATCAGGAAGAGAAAGGATAACAAAATGATTCTTAAAGTTCTCATATATATGAAAATTAAATTTTTATTCAATTTACAATTTTATCCGGAATATTTAAATAATTACTCCCCTGAGTCCGGTGGTACAATTTCTGCAAATATCAATGCCTGCCCTGTTGTGGAGCACTTTTTCCCTGAACGCTCTGTTCCTTTCTCCGTGCCAGATCTCCCTGAAAGAAGATTCACCAATGTTTCCTAGAACAAATTCGGCATTTTTGTCAAAACAGCAGGGCAAAACATCACCGTTCCATGCTATAACCGGACTAAGCCATAACCTGAAGCACCTGTTTTTAAGCCGGCTCTTAAGTTTGTAGTCTCCATTATCATCTTTGAAATACCTTCTGAATTTCTCATGCGATGGCAGCCACTCTTCAAATCCTTTGGGATTAATTATCTGCATCGATTTCAGGTGAAATCTGGCACCTGCTCCCACGGCAAAATTTCTGACTTCCTGAATTTGTTGCTCATTGTGCCTGTTAACAAGAAACTGCACTACAAGTTTTGTCCGGGAGTCCTTCTCTTTCAAAGCTGCTGCAAGTTTTAATATCCCCTCCCTGACTTTTTCAAAATCTCCACCCCTGCGGTAGGCAGAATAGGTTTGCCTGTCATATCCGTCGAGTGAAACAATTATTTCTCTTATATCCGATTCAATTATCCTACTGATATTCTCATCCGTCAAATAATGTCCATTTGTTGAGAGGGTAAGCCTTATGCCTCTGGAAAGCGAAACGAATTTAAAAAAATCTGGGTGGAGCATCGGCTCGCCCTGAAAGTAGAGGTTAACATTCAACAAATAAGACTTTAATTCACTTAAAATTTTTTTATAAAGTTCCACCTCCATAAATCCTGATGGCCTTTTGCTTTGCCCTGATCCCGTGAGGCATTCAGGGCATCTGAGGTTACATTTTCCGGAAATCTCCACATTCAGAGCTGCTGGCATTCCATAAACTACAGCTCTGTGCACTAGAAGACTTGTAAGGTACGATATAAGTCCTCCGGTTAAATTAATTATCCTTACCATTTGTAACTCTCGCTTGCAGGTTTATTGTGAAGGTAAAAAATTCCACAGAAAAACTATTGGAATTTTTCTATAGGGTATACCTATACTTTGAAGGTCTTATATATGAAAAAATCAAGAACAGAAAAAATTCAACACAATTATAAACTATAAACCAAAAACTCTGCAGCCATGAAAAAGTTAAGCATTTATCCGGGAATTGTTCTTACAATTCTTCTTGTTTTATCCACGGCTTTTCCTGTTCTGGCAGGGAAGCCGAAGGCAACAAAGAATCCCGACCAGCAATCAATTCTGGTACTCAGGGGTAGGGTGGTAGATAAAGAGACTCTTCAGCCTCTTATTTTTGCGTCAGTTGCAGTTAAAGAAACAAACGTTGCAACGATAACCAATATTGACGGCGAATTTATTATTAAGATACCTGAAACTGAAGTATCTAAGAATCTTGAAATAACCCATATTGGTTATAAAAACAAGGTTATTCCATTGATAGAGTTGAAAGATGACGGATTCAGGAACATCATTACAATGGAGTCTGCTCCTGTTCCACTGAAGGAAATAATCATCAAACCAATTATGCCTGATGAAATCATCAGCAAACTTCTCAGTTCAATTTCAAAGAATTACCCAAACATACCAAATATGATGACTGCCTTCTACAGAGAAACTATAAGAAAAAACAGGCAGTACATTTCTATTGGTGAAGCTCTAGTGGAAATATTCAAGGCTCCATATCAGAATGATCTGAGGTTTGATGCCACACGAATATATAAAGGCAGAAAGAATACTGATATGGCAAAATCTGATACTGTTCTCTTTAAGCTGCAGGGCGGACCTGTAACCGCACTGGAGCTTGACCTGATAAAAAATCCGGAGGCTATTCTGACTCCTGAGGCAATAAAATACTACGATTACCGGCTTACTGGAATGGTGGAAATAGATGAAAGGCCTAACTATATAGTTGAATTCAGCCAGAAGAAAGATATCACAATGCCATTGTTTATGGGTAAACTTTATATTGACACCAAGACTTTCGCCCTTTCGGCAGCTGAATTCGGACTTAACCTTGAAAACAAAGAGGAAGCCACAGCATTATTTATCAAGAAAAAACCTCTTGGCATGGAAGTAACTCCCGAAGTAGCATCATATATGATAAAGTACCGCGAACAGGACGGGAAATGGTACTTTGCATATTCAAGAGCAGAAGTCAGATTTAAGGTCAACTGGAAGAGGAAACTCTTCAATCCTCACTATACTACAATGTCAGAAATAGCAGTCACTGATCGCACTGAAGAGGAAGTTATTAAATTTGCAGGGAAGGAAAAACTAAGGTATACTGATATCTTCCTCGATGAAGTTTCAGCTTTTGCCGATGAGAATTTCTGGGGTGAATATAATATAATTGAACCCGACCAGAGTATTGAACAGGCTATTAGAAGACTCGCTAGAAAAGTCAAATTCAGCGACCGTCCGCCTGAAGAAAAATAACTCATGAAATAATGCCGGAAGAAAGGGAAATAATAAGGAGGATAAGAGAAGGTGACATAAAAGAATTCGAAACACTTTTCCGCTCCTCCTATATTTCCCTTGTAAAATATGCTGGCACACTTGTTAAAGACAGAGATACAGCTGAAGAAATTGTTCAGGATCTTTTTGTGAAAATATGGAACGAAAGAAAAAACCTCAATATTAAAAGTTCCTTAACAGGTTATCTTTTCAGGTCTGTACATAACCGTTGCCTCCATCATCTTCAGCATCTGAAAGTAGTTGAAAAACACGCTGAGAGAATATATGAAACGAACACCGGGATAGCTGATGAAGCTGATGGAGAAATTAACCTGAAGGAACTCGAAGATAAAATAGCACGTGTGCTTGAAAAACTTCCGGAACGGTGTTGTAAAATATTCTGCATGAACAGGTTTGAAGGTCTTAAATATAAAGAAATAGCAGAAAAACTTTCAATTTCTGTCAAGACAGTGGAAGCATGCATGGGAAAAGCATTAAAAGAACTAAGGAAAATTATAGAGGATTAACTAATATGAAACCATCTGAAAAATTTACGGATCAGTACTGGGAAAGGCTTGCTGCAAGGTTTTCAGGCGAAGAAACAACCGGAGATGAATTTTCTGGCAATGTCAGTTCTGAAACTGAAAAAATGCTCGAAAGATACTGGAAATCTGCAGGTTCAGAAATAAATTCAGAAGAAATAAACGTTGAGAATGCCTGGAACATAATCAGGTCAAAAATATCCAGTGAAAAAGTCCACCCTCACCAGGCTGGGGTAAGAAAATCAATATCCCTGTATCTCAGAATAGCTGCTGCTGTTTTGCTCCTTGCAGCTCTCGGGACAGTCACTTATGTTTTATTTGATAAAGCTGTGTCAGGAAGCAGGATTATTATTGCAACAGGTGAAGAGGAAAAGAACAGGGAGATTGTCCTTCCCGATGGCAGCAAGGTTTGGCTTAATCACAGTTCGGAAATCTCATATTCAAAAAACTGGAACAGGACGGGAAGAAAGGTGACCTTAAGCGGAGAAGGTTACTTCGACATAGTCCCTGATGAAAAAAATCCCTTCTCAGTAGATGCTGGTAAAGCAGAAATAAAGGTTGTAGGAACCTCTTTCAATGTTATTACACGTAACCTTGAAGGAGAGGTGGAAGTGTTCGTGGAAAGCGGGAAGGTTCTCCTTGCCGATGAAAAAGGCGGCAGCATACTGCTTGAGCCTGGCTATATCGGAACAACAGCTCCGGGCCAACTCAACAAAACCCTGAATAATAACAGAAATTACTTGTCATGGAAAACCTCCCTTCTAGTATATGAAGGAACAAGTTTGACAGATGTTTTCAGGGATCTTAAAAGAGCATACAATATAGATATCTCAGTTGCTGATTCTTCAATACTTGATAAAACTATTACGGCAGTATTCAACAATGACCCTGTAGAAACAATTATTCGCGTAATTTGTACTACCTTTAACTTGAGTTATATCAAGGATGGAAAACATTTCCACCTATTGAAAAATTAACTTAAAGGAAATATGAAAAACTGCAATGTCTGGCTGGTAAGAAAAAAAACAGGCATTGCATTGCTTGTTTTACTCTGTTGCAGCATCTGGCTGAATGGACAGGAGAATATTCTCGATTCATTGTTTACTTTTAAGTCCGGAACTGTTAAGGTCAGCAATGCTTTTAACATTATCAGCCGGCAGACGGGTTACTCCTTTACCTACGACAGCAAGCTGATTAATCCTGACAAAAAAGTCTCTTTAACCTTTCAGAGAACCCAGTTGAGAGAAATACTTAATCAGATAATTTCAAATGATTCTGTTGATTTTACGGTAATCAATAAATATATAATCATTTACAAAATCACTCCATACCAGCCCTATGCTATTGAAATACCTGAATGGGAATATAAGGATCTGACAGGAACCATTTCAGACTTTGAAACCGGTGAACCAATTCCATATGCTACAATTGGCATAAGGTCGGTGGGACGTGGAACTGTTGCAAACAATAACGGAGAATTCCTTTTTAAGATTAACCGCGACTGGATAAAAGATACCCTGGTAATATCACACATAGGCTACCAGCAAAGAAAAATTCCTGTCTGGCAGGCTATAGGTAACGAGTTCAACATAAAATTAAAAAGGGATTACATTCCGATTCCGGAAATCATAATCCGCAACCAGCCTCCGCAGGAGATTCTCAGAAAAGCTTACACTTATGTCTCTCGAAACTATGGCAACACACCAGCAATGCTTACAGGTTTTTACAGGGAAGCTGTCATCAAAAAAAATGACCTGCAGATATACTCCGAAGCTATCATCGGGATATATAAATCACCTTACACCTCATCATTGCTGGGTGACCAGATAAAGATCTTCAAAAGCAGGAAAATGGAAAATATCGGCCTGAAAGATACTATTACAGTCAGGCTTAAAGCAGGTTTAAATAGTTGCCTTGAACTCGACGGAGCTAAAAACACATTCGATTTCCTGTATCCTGAGAATTTTTCGCAATATGATTATAGAATGACTGACATTGTAAAAGTTGATGAAGGAACGGCTTTTGTTGTTGAATTTGTCCAGAAACCAGAAGTTGAAATTCCCCTTTTTACAGGCAGTATATATATTAATACTCTCAATTATGCCATCGAATATGCAGAATTTGAAGTTAATCCTGCATATATCAAAAAGAACAAAGAAGATTTTATTACCTATCAGGCGAAAGGATACACAATTTTACCTATATCAATAAAATACAGAGTAAGCTATAAAAATATCAACGGTCGGTATTTTCTTAATCACGTAAGAGGCGACCTGAATTTTACAGCCCGTCAGAAAAACCATTTATTTACAACAAATTTCCTTGTCTTTTTTGAAATGGCCGTAACCGATATCCGTACTGAAAATGTTACAAGGTTTGAAAGGGATGAAACAGCACCTCTTCAGTCTGTCTTTTCAAAAACCATTACAGGTTATGATTACGATTTCTGGGGCGACTTCGATTTTCTCAAGCCTGAAGACAACCTTCTTAATGAACTCAACAACATGAAAGCCCGTTTGCAAATCTTCTCAAAGGAAGAAGGCAAATAACAGAATTCTTTCATCCTGATGCTGAACCTGAAGTAATGTTAATTGAAAAAGTCAGGGTGAACTACTCTTTCAATATTTGTTTATCAGATTATACAATTCCGACAGGTCGGGTGTAAGTATTATTTCGGTTCTTCTGTTTTTTTGTCTGGCTTCAGGAGTATTTCGTGGGTCTACCGGCAGGTACTGGCTGCGACCTGCGGCAGTAAGTCGTTTAGGATCTATTTTCGCGCTTTCCAGAAGCACCCTGACCACTGTGGTTGCCCTCTTTACGCTCAGATCCCAGTTATCGCGAAGCTGACCTCCTGATGGATTATATGGAACATTATCGGTATGTCCTTCAATTGTTATTTGAATATCAGGATTTTTCTCAAGTACCGCGGCCAGCTTTCTTAAAGCATTCCGGCCATTGGCATCAATCTCCCAGCTGGCAGTTTTGAACAGTAACTTTTCTTCAAGTGAAACATAAACTTTGCCGTCGCGGATTGTTACAGAAAGTCCCATATTTTCAAACCCCAGCAACGCTTCTGAAACTTTGTTTTTCAACTCCTGAACAATCCTTTTCTGGGTTTCAAGAATCTTTTCCAGCTCAGCCATTCTGGCATTCCGCTTTTCAAGCTCATATGAAAGCTCATCAAGTGAAGCTTTCTTCATATCAAGATTCGCTTCAAGCTGACGAAGCAAATCCTCTTTTTTCTGAAGATTCTCCTGTGCTGCCTGTAACTCCGACAATAATCTTCTTGTTTCAGTAACATTGCCCTTAATCAGGTCTTCTCTCGCCTTTTCCAGATCATTTACCTTACCCTGCAGAATGTTATATTCTTCTTTAAGCCTGTCTCTCTCACTTCGCAAAGCTGTTAACTCGCCTGTCATGGATTTTGTTTCTTCTTCCAGTTTCTGAACTCTTGCCTCAAGCTCTTTCCTTTCCATGGCAAGCATAATGTTTTCCGTCTTCAGTTCATCTCGCTCATTCATATACATTTTGGCGGTGTCCTGCATTGATTTGTATTTAGTTCCGGGTACACATGATGATACAGCCAGAACTGATACTACCAGAAGTATTAACCCTCTAATTTTTGACATTACACCTTATTTTTAAAGTTAATAAGTGATACTTTTCCCTGTGTGCAGTTTAAACAAACGCATGAACAAAAATATAAAAAACCTGTTTGATGCATAAACAGGCACAGAAATAATTAACTATCTTTGTGCTGTCTATACCCAGAACGCTTGATGACTTCAGAATACCGTATCCTGTCGAAAGTTTCGGATCCCTCAGATTTACGGAAACTCAGGAAGGAGGATCTTATTGTTCTTGCAAACGAACTCCGGCAATTTATAATTGATTCGGTAAGTACTAATCCGGGTCATCTGGGTGCAAGTCTGGGTGTGGTTGAGCTAACAATTGCCCTGCATTATGTATTCAATACTCCCTACGATAAAATTATCTGGGATGTAGGGCATCAGGCCTATGGGCACAAGATACTTACAGGCCGGCGCGACAAATTCCATACAAACCGTAAGTATAAAGGACTGAGCGGTTTTCCGAAGATGTCAGAAAGTGAATACGATGCATTTGGCACAGGGCATTCCTCCACTTCTATTTCAGCTGCTCTTGGTATGGCTATAGCAGCGGAAAGAAAAAAAGAAAACAGGCACATTGTGGCAGTTATTGGCGATGGAGCCATGACTGCCGGTCTGGCTTTTGAAGGAATGAACAATGCCGGAATCCAGAAATCGAACCTTCTTGTTATTTTGAATGATAACAACATATCCATTGATCCAAATGTAGGAGCATTTAAAGAGTACCTTCTTGATATAACCACCAGCCGTACATACAACAGGATCAAGGACGAGATATGGAAAGCTCTCGGCAAAATCAGCAGGATGGGGCCCGATGCCAGGTCGTTTGCAGCCCAGCTTGAAGCTGGTCTGAAGAGTACCATACTCGACCGCAGCAGTTTGTTTGAAGGATTGAATTTCAGATATTTTGGGCCCATCGACGGACACGACCTGCTTCATCTTATTGATGTACTTAACGACCTTAAAAAACTACCGGGTCCAAAGCTTCTCCATTGCCGCACCATCAAGGGTAAGGGTTATAAATTTGCTGAAGAGAACCAGACAAAATTTCATTCACCGGGTCCATTTATAAAAGAAACCGGCGAAATTATTGACACATCTCCTCCCGGTACACCTCCAACATATCAGGAAGTATTCGGTGAAACCATGGTGGAGCTTGCCCGCCTCAACGACAAAATATGTGGAATAACCCCTGCAATGCCCACGGGTTGTGCCCTTAACCTCATGATGAAAGAGTTTCCCGACAGAACATTTGATGTTGGAATTGCCGAGCAACACGCTGTAACATTTTCAGCAGGCCTTGCCACACAGGGATTCATTCCGTATTGCAATATTTACTCGTCATTCCTGCAAAGGGCTTATGACCAGATAATTCATGACGTTGCCCTTCAAAACCTTCATGTTGTTTTCTGCATCGACCGCGGTGGACTGGTAGGCAGTGACGGTGCCACACACCATGGATTCTTCGATATTGCATTCATGAGAAACATTCCGAATGTTATAGTCAGTGCCCCGATGGATGAAATAGAACTGCGCAATCTGCTTTATACTGCACAACTTGGGAAAATAAAATGCCCCATAAGTATCAGATATCCTAAAGGAAATGGAATACATACTGACTGGAGAAAACCTTTCGAAGAAATTGAACCGGGCAAAGCCCGTCTTATTTCTGAAGGAAAAGATATTGCAATACTAACATTCGGACATCCTGGCAATTATGCAGTAAAAGCAACAGAGATACTCAGGAACGAAGGTATATCACCAGCTCACTACGATATGAGGTTTGTATCTCCACTTGATGAGGAGGTTCTGCACTCAGTTTTTAAAAAGTTTAAAAAGGTAGTTACTGTCGAAGACGGTATACTGAAAGGAGGCTTCGGAAGTGCAATAATCGAATTCATGACAAGCCATGGCTACCATGCTGAAATCAGACGCCTTGGCATTCCGGATTATTTCGTTGAGCATGGCACACAGGAAGAACTCACTGCCGAGTGCGGCTTCGACGTTGAAGGCATTGTGAGGACTGTAAGAGAAATGGTCCTGCGTAGCACTAAAAAGAATTACAACATTGATAATCTGAATATAATACCTAAATTCAACCGGGTTTTTCCAGGGAAAAAATAGAAATATTAAGTTTAAATCATACCCTGTATTGTTCTACAATTAAAATAGTTATTAATTCATCTGCCGGTACATTCAAAAAAATTAATTAATTTTGGAAAAATGGTGTCATGAAATATACTGTTATTTTTTTCACAATTCTACTGATTGCCGTTTCATGCTCTCAGAGCAGCAAAAAAGAAAAAGAAGAATGGATTCAGCTTTTCAACGGCAAGAATCTTGATGGCTGGGTAATTAAAATAAAAGGACATCCTCTGGGTGAGAACTACAATAATACATTCAGGGTTGAAGATGGTGTTCTGAGAATTAGCTATGATAAATATGACAAATTCAACTCGAGCTACGGGCATATATTTTACAAAACACCCTTTTCACATTACAAGGTAAGGGTTGAATACAGGTTTGTAGGAGAGCAATGTCCTGAAGGACCTTCGTGGGCATTCAGGAACAACGGTATTATGTTTCATTGTCAGTCGCCCGAGTCAATGCTGCTAGATCAGGATTTTCCAGTATCTATTGAAGCTCAATTACTTGGTGGCGACGGTGTATCGGAACGAACTACAATGAACGTCTGTACTCCCGGTACTCATATTGTGATGGATGGCAATCTTGTAACCCAGCACTGTGTAAATTCAAAATCAAAGACTTATCATGGTGATGTATGGGTTACAGCTGAGCTTGTTGTATATGGCGACAGCATTATTCACCATATTGTCAATGGGGATACTGTTCTTACTTATTCGAAACCTCAGGTTGGAGGGACAAACAAACCAGCTGATTATCCTGTCCCTGACGGCACACTGCTGAAAGAGGGATATATTGCACTCCAGGCCGAAAGTCATCCAACCGAGTTCAGAAAAGTGGAACTACTCGACCTTGGGAAAGCAGGTAAAAAGTAAAATTTCAACCGTAAATTTATATATATTCGCACCCGGGGTGAATATACAATTTGAGGATGCCCGGATGGCGGAAATGGTAGACGCGCTGGTCTCAAACACCAGTGGCAGCGATGCCGTGCCGGTTCGACCCCGGCTCCGGGTACAAGATTGATGAACAGATTATTCCACAAAAACACAGAAGTGTATCTTTTCAGGTTGAGGTTGAAAGTTCTTCCGGATTAACAGGGAGCATAACTGTAAATTTAGTCCACACTCCTTCTTCACTTTCTACTTTTATTTTTCCCTTATGCCTATCGACAATTTCCTTTACGATTGAAAGACCAAGCCCTGTTCCGGATTTTACATCGCGCTGAACATTTGATGCCCTGTAAAATTCATCAAATATTTTCGGGATTTCATCTTTAGGGATCCCGATACCTGAATCTGAAATTTCAGATATAATATAGTTCATACGCCGTCTAATCGTCAGTTCGATATGACCTCCACCAGGGGTATATTTTACAGAATTAAGCAAAAGGTTCGAATAAAGTTCCTCTATAGCATATGGATTACCTCTGATAATCCCGACCGAACTGTCAACATATATATTGAAATTAATTCCTTTGTCGCTGATAAGAATCTGAACAGGAGCAACTACCCGGTTGATAAGTTCTGCAAGGTTGAAATCCTCAAATTCAACGTTACGTTGAAGTCTTTTTTTCGTCAGGTTGAGTAAATCTCTTATGAATTCCGAAAGAAATTCCGCCCTATCATAAGCCCGGTTAATAAATTCTTCCTGAACCTCGTTAAGCGACCCTGTTATTTTTGACCTGACAACTTCAAGACAACTCATGACAGCAGCAACATGTCCTTTAATGTCATGTGTAACCCTCAGAACATATTCGTTTTTAAGCTTGTCTTTGTTCTGTAGCTCAATATTCGTTCTAACGTATGTCTCTTCACTTTTTATCGACCGGTTAATAATCATATGAGAGAGCCATACAACCATAACAGATGTACATGCAAATACAAAACCTGCACCTGAGACGTACAGAACATTTTTATAAAGTTCGTGATTAACAAATCCCTCCAGAGGATAATGGGGGATAATCTGAAAGCATTCCAGAAAACTCAGCGACAAAGCCAGTATTAAAGCAAAGGCAGCATACAGGTAGCTCAGAAAGGTCGAGAATATTGAACTTGCAATAATAAGATGAAAAAAATAGAATAATATCAGGGGATTTTCTATTCCCCCCGAATAATGTATAACGAATGTAAGCAGGATCAGATCAGTTATTATCTGAAAATGGATATTTCTTTTTATCCTTCCTATAACATTGGCACCCGAATCTCTGTTTATTCTCCTGAGAACAATCCAGTGAAAAACGTTAAGTAAAAAAAGAATTCCGGCGATAATATAGATTTTATCTTCCTCGACAGATATGTTCAGAAAATGTGAAACAATAAAATCTGAGGCAATCAATGCTGAAACAGCTATCCACCTGATTCTGATAAACCATCTCAGGAAGAATATATGTGCCGGAACCAGCTTTTCTTCCATAAAAATATACTGTCAGTATAATAATTCCGAATTTACAGTTTCTCAGCCAGTAATCCTTCAACCTGAGCGAGAATCTGCTGGTCGGTGAAATGTCTTCCTTTAATTGCTGATGAGGGGCAGGCTGCTACACACACTCCGCATCCCTTGCAGAGAGCACTGATAATATGACTCTGTTTTTTATCTTCAAGAAACTCTATAGCGCTGTAAGGACAGAGAAGGTTGCAGAGGCGACATCCCGAACACAGATTTGGATTCACTTCTGAATAGAGTGCATCAATTTCAATTTTTTCTTTCGCTATTCGTGCAAGGATTCTTGCAGCAGCTGCCCTTGCCTGAGCAACAGTATCCGGAATATCCTTAGGAGCCACACATGTACCGGCAATAAAAACACCATCAGTTGTGGTAGCAACAGGTTCAAGCTTTGGATGGCTTTCAATGAACCATCCTTCTTTATCCTGACTTATATTCACTATCCTTGCCACTTCATAGGCATCTTCCCTTGCTTCCATCCCCACCATAAGTATGACGAGGTCTGCAGGAATTTCAATTGTTTCGCCCGAAAGTTTTTCATTCACTTCAATCAGCATCCCACAATCATCCTTTGGCCCTGCCTTGTGAATTACAGGTCGGTCACCCTTTTCGTACATCAGGAAAAGAGTTTTTGCCTGTGAGGAACTGCGGTAAAAATCTTCATGCCCTTTGCCAAAAGCATGCATATCTATGTATATATCAGAAACATAGCAGTCGGGAATTGCTGATTTGATTTCATGAGCATATTTTAGTGCTGTCATACAGCATACTCTTGAACAATATGAATGAAATTCCTGACTTCTGCTTCCTACACAGTGAATAATTGCTACATACTTCGGAGTTTTTCCTTCCTTTGTCTCGATCCTGCCTGCCCGAAGCATTTTTTCAAATTCAAATGAAGTGATGACGTTTGGCAGTTTTCCGTATCCGTAGTGTACAATGCGTGAAGCATCAAATTCCTTGTATCCCGTGCATACAATTACATTACCGATTTCAACTTCAGTATCTCTTGTTTTACCCTCCTGAATAGAAACAAGGTTTTGAATTACGGCTCTGAAGTTTCCGATGTATCCGGTGAGGCTTGTTACTTTGGAACTTAAGAATACCTTTATGTTTTTATTGTTGTTAATCCTTGTTATTCTTTCAGTCAACAAATCTCTTGCCGAATAGAGATAAGGTGCTGTAAGGTCGACCCTGGCAAGGTTGCCTCCAAGGTGATTTTCTTTTTCAACCAGATAAACGGTATTTCCTGCATCTGCAAGTTCAAGTGCAGCAGTCATCCCTGCTATTCCTCCGCCTATAACAAGAACATTGGGGCACATCCGGGCGGATACACTCTCCAGTTCCTCATGAAGTTTAACACGGGAGATGGCTGCATTAACAAGTGCTTTTGCTTTTTCGGTGGCCTCAACAGGATCGGAGTGAACCCAGCTACACTGTTCCCTGATATTTGCCATTTCAAGCAGATACTGGTTCAGCCCTGCTATACGCAATGCGCTCCGGAATGTGCGCTCGTGCATATTGGGGCTGCAGGCTGCAACAACAATCCTGTTCAGGTTATTTTCTTTAATATCCTGAATTATCATTTCCTGACCCGGATTGGAACACATGTATTTATAACTTTTTGCCAGAACCACTTCGGGAACTTCTGATGCAAATTTTGCAACAGCTTCAACATCAACAATCTTTGCAATATTGGTCCCGCACATGCATATATAAACACCAATTCTGAGATTTTCCATAGTAAAGGTTATTTAATTACAAGAGGATATAATTCTTTAACTGCTGTATCCCTTTCAATTGCTTCACGTCTGATTGATGCAAAATACATTGCAAGAGGCCGGTAAACAAGATGAGCCCATTTTGTAAACGGCATTCTTAAAAGCCATGGCACAGCACTCATCAGGTGAATAACATAAGTTATATTGGCCATTTCAATCAAACCGGTACGGTGAAAAATATGCTGTGAAATTCCGGTTATAACAATCATAAACAGGAGAATCACAAAAACCCAGTCAGTACCATGTGATTTTTTATACTGAATATAATGTTTTTTAAAACGTCCTCTGATGAAATAGATAGTTCCCGCCAATAGTCCTATTGTGGCCAGATAACCAAAGACATGTACTTCCCATCTTATTTCCGGACCCTTTTGAAGCAATTCAACGAAAACCATCACCAGCACAAGCATTGTAACATATCCGAGCATCAGTCCGAGGTGAATCAGCCACGGCATATAGATTTTATGACCACGTTTTTTTTCACACTCCGAATAGCGTTTCTGAGTGAAAAAATGCCACGGAAGCTGGTAAAACTTTTTAATATACAACCACCATGGTACCGGAAAATTTGTTCCCCTGACCATAACCATTTTCCACATCCTGAAAGCATTAATAAGAAGAAAAACGAGCAAGATTGCACCTACGCTAAGGTCAAACCTGTGAACAAAATGGCTTGGAAGAAATGCTCCTTCACCGTCGTAGATACCGATATTACCGTTTGTAAATCCGTAATAGAGCAGAAGGGCTCCGGTGAGTATTGCCACGAAAATAATTGTTAAAACCTCAACAGTTCTCGATTTATAGAAAGCCCTTGAAATACCGGTAAAATCATATTTTGAGATCAGCCATCTCCTGAGGCTCATCATCGTTTCACCGGGATCAGCTTCCCTCGGACATTGTTCAGAACACTGCCCGCAATAGTAGCAAAGCCATGGTTCCAGAGTAGTTTCTATTTTCTGCTCAAGGCCCATCTGAAGCAGTTTCATAGATTTTCTGGGAAACCTGTACACCTCATCTGCATGAGGACAGACAGTGGAGCAATCTCCGCACTGGTAACATAGCTGAACATCTTCTGCACCAAAGCGGTCAAGCTCATTGATAAACTCAGGATTAACTCTGATAGCCATAGAATTCTGTTTATATTTTATGCAATGCTTTAGCTCTTGATTCGATTTCACTCAGTGAAAGGCTGCTCAAATGTCCAAGTCCTTTACCGCTTGTTAAACTCTTAAGGACACCTGCAGCCACAGCCGAAGCCTGTGCAACAGTATCCGGGATATCTTTTGGTCCCTGGCACATTCCGGCAACATATATTCCACCTTTATCTGTGTCGGTTGGACTTCCGTTATAATCAAGCTCCGAAAACCATCCGTCACTGTCACGTCGTATTCCAAGCATCCTGCTCAGTTCCTCAGTACCCTGTGAAGGGATGAGCCCCACTGCCAGTACAACCATGTCAACCTCGAATTGAACCAGTCTGTCATTGATAATATCCTCACCTTTTACATACATTTTGCCATGGCTCATTGTAACCGAAGCTGAATGGCCCCTTACAACAAATGTTCCCTCCTGCTTTATTCTCTCGGCAAATTCCTCATATCCCTTACCGAATGCCCTCATATCGATATAAAATTCATAAACACTGGCATTCGGAACTTTTTCCCTGATAAGATGCGCAAATTTCAACGAATACATGCAGCATACGCGCGAGCAATAAGGGTTATATTTTCTACTTCTTGATCCTACACAATGTATAAGCGCTATGCTGCGCGGTGGAACGCCCTCAGGTGAAAAAATCCATTCTTCCTTATTGGTTTTCTTGTTGAATACCTTCGTTTTGGTCACAATCCTGCCCCCTGTAACTCCGGAAGCATTTGTTAAACGCTCAAATTCAAGAGATGTAAGAACATTAGGATATACCCCGTATCCATACTGCTCAATCTTACTGGCATCAAGCATCTCGTATCCGGTAGCCAGTATAATATTGCCAACTTCAATATCTATAATCTGCTCTTTCTCATTGAAATTGATGCACTCCTTGGGACATTTTTTTGCACATACTCCGCATTTTTTTCCTTCGGAGAGCAGGTATGTACAGCTGTTTTCATCAATCAGGTAAGCATTCGGAACGGCCTGAGGAAAAGGAATGTAAATAGCTTTACGCATTGATATACCGGCATCAAATTCACTTTTTACCTTAACAGGACAAACATCGGCACACTCGCTGCATGCCACACACGATTTAATATCAACATAGCGTGGCGCCTGTTTTATTTTAACCCTGTAAGAACCCGGTTTTCCGGTAACAGCAATAACCTTCGACTTTGTCATCAGGCGAATCATCTCATGTTGTCCAACTGATACCATCTTGGGAGTTAGTATGCAGGCGGCGCAATCGAGTGTCGGAAATGTCTTGTCGAACATTGCCATATGCCCTCCTATTGTACCTGTTTGTTCAACGAGATAAACCAATTTACCTGCATTTGCTATTTCAAGGGCTGCCTGAATACCGGCAATCCCACCACCGATTATGAGGGTTGCATGGTTAACCGGGTTTCCGCCAGGTATTGCAGCAAGAGGGAATGGAACACCCATTACAGCACAGGCTACAATTGCTTTGGCACGGTCGAGTGCATTCTCTCCTCTTGCTCCATGTTCCTGAAAAGATGCCAGATATATCTCATCTGTATTGCCTCCTGCCATGGCCACTGCCCTGGTTAATAATGGTTTGTAATATCCGGGTGTTTCTCCTGCAATTACAATACGTTCAAGATTATATGCCTTTATTGTATCACTAAGAAATTTTAAATCCGGATAAGGCTCAACCCTGAGTATCTGTACGGTTTCAACCTCTGGCAGATTGGCTGAATATTTTGCTATTGCATCAATATTCAGGGTACCTGCTGAAGCAGTCTGACAGAAAAAGACTCCTGTTCGCATGTTTATTTATTTATTATTACGTTTCTCATTCTGAAAACTAATCCCTTTTTATCTTCTGTAACAATCCTCCGTTAGCATCACGGATTTCTAAAATAAATGGCATTCGTCCCGGTAAACTGTGTGTTGCACACGAAAAGCATGGGTCATATGCTCTGAAAGCCATTTCAATCATATTAAGAATGCCCTGGTCAACAACAATTCCTTTCTTTATTAATCCTTCCGATGCTTTCTTGATTGACATGCAGATCGCTGCATTGTTGTTTGTTGTGCCAACAATGATATTGGCTTTGGTAATAATGCCCTTTTTATCTGTCCAGTAATGATGGGTTAATGTTCCCCTCTGGGCTTCGACAATTCCAACACCTTCTCCAACAATGGGGCCGGGCTCAGCCCTCAGTTCACTTCCGGTTATATCGGGATCCATAGCAAGTTCGAGACAGCGTTCGGCTGAATATAAAAGTTCTACAAGTCTTGCCCAATGCATTGCAAGTGTAGCATGAACAGGTTTACCTCCGAGAGTTGAATACATTCGTTCGTATTCTTTCTGTGCCAGAGGAGTAGCCATCCCATCTGCTGCATTCAGTCTTGATAACGGCGTTGCATGATATACTCCCGAATCCTGTCCGTCGATAAAACCTTTCCACCCTATTTTTTTAAGATACGGAAACTTAAGATAACTCCATGGTTCAACATGTTCTGCCACATATTCGAGGTATTCATCCGGGCCATATTTACATAACTCATTTCCATGGGTATCAACAACTCTTACCTTCCCATCATAAAAATTTACCCTGTTGTCAGCATCAACCAGCCCCATGGAATGAAGCGTTAACTTATAAGGCCCGTTAACTATCAGATCGACATAATCTTTATTTCCAAGTACAAAATCATTGAATATTTTAAGGGTAAACTGAGCAAATTCCACAAATCCTTTTGCCTTTTCAACAACATAGTCTCGTTCAGCTTCCGAGAGTCCTCTTCGTACGCCTCCAGGGATATTCATCACAACAAATGTCTGGTGACCACCGAGAAGGGCCTGTATCTCCTGGGCTATTCTACGCTGCCTAATGACTTCTGTACCTATCTCTTTACCCACTCTCTCAATCAGACCCACAATATTTCTTTTTTCGGGTGGTGCACCAGGCCCAAGGACAAAATCAGGTGCCGCCAGTGCATAAAAATGTGCTGTATGGCTGTGAATAAAATGGGCCATATAAAAAAGTTCCCTCAGCTTTCTGGCAGTAGCTGGAGGAACCAGACCGAACACCGCATCAACAGCCTTGCCGGAAGCCATATGGTGACAACCGGGACATACACCGCAAATCTTTGCTGTTATGGAAGGAAGTTCCTCAGCAGGCCTTCCCTCACAAAATTTCTCAAAGCCCCTTAGTTCAGGTACCTGAAAAAACACATTCTTTACTTCACCTTCTTCATCAAGGAAAATCTCAATTTTTCCATGACCTTCAAGGCGGGTTATGGGATCAATTGTAATTCTTTTCATAAAATTTTTCTTCTTATCAATGACACTGGAAGGCTAAAACGATAAAAAGTACCGGCAGGATCTGCCAAATCTTCAAGAATTTTGTTTATCCCTTCAGGGTCTTTCTCATCAATAATGCTTGCAACGGCCGACATCATCTTGGCTCCCGGGTCAGGGACGCCCGGCGGCGGACCATAACATCCCCTGCATGGAGCATTACCTTTTATACAACGGTACCCGCATCCTGCCCTTGTTGCAGGTCCCATGCACAAAACTCCCTGTTCCATAAAACATGTAATACCATCATCCTTAATTTCCCAGGGGCGGTAAAACTTCTTTATACGCTTGTTCTCAGTCTTTTTACGTATACATTCATCACACTGGGTCTTTGTTTCAGCTCCAATAACCGAACCTTTGGGAGGCAGTTCCGCACCACTTACAATTGCTTTGAAAACCTCGAGCAACCTTTCACTCTGGGGTGGACATCCCGGTAAATAGTAATCCGGTTCGGTAACCTGCGACAGAGCCCTTACATCATTATAAAACGAAGGCAGGAAAAGTGTACCTTCTTCTGCCTTGTATTCAGGAACCGGAATTAAGTTCTTCTCATTCACTACTGATTCACTTTCAAAGTATACTCTTTTAAATATTTCATCCTTTGTTGTAAAATTGGCAAGTCCGGGAATACCACCCAGATGAGCACAACTCCCATAGGCAACAAGAATTTTGCTTTTTTTCCTTAAAAGCTTTGCCATCTCTTCATTTTCAGTGTTCCTTATTGCCCCATTAAAAAGTGTTATATCAATATATCCATCAGGCATTTTTTCAACATCATGGTATTTGGTATCAAGGGCTATAGGCCAGAATACCAGATCCGCAGCAGAGATAATATCAAACAACTTTTCATGTACATCGAGAACCGATACACAGCAGCCACCGCATGCAGCTGCCCAGTATACAGCCAGTTTTAACTTTGGTTTTGTTTCTTCCATGGGTTCTTGTTTTTAAATCAGGCAAATGTTCTGATTGTATCTTTAATTTTACTTGGCCCCAGCTCTTTAATTTTTTCAGTGAAACTATTGACCAGCTCAGCAAACTGCTTCCCTTCACTGGCACTTATCCATTCCAGTTTAAGGCGTTCAGGTTCAATTCCAATTTGTCTGATATACTTCTGAAGCAGCAAATACCTGCGAAGGCAGCGGTAATTACCTTCCTGGTAATGGCAGTCGCCAGGGTGGCAACCACATATAAGCACTCCGTCAGCACCATTTGCAAATGCTTTAAGGACAAAAGTCGGCTCAACCCGCCCGGAACACATCACTCTGATTATCCTGACATTGGGCTTATATTCCATCCTTGAGGTTCCTGCAAGATCAGCACCGGTGTATGAACACCAGTTACATAAAAACGCAACTATCCGTGGCTTGAATTCCATAGAAATAGTTATTAGGTTAGTTTAAAAGGTACATGCATTAAATATAAATAAAAAATATTCAAAGTAAGTAATTAAACTGATTTTCTTTCAGTTATCGTGACTTTTTTCACAATAACTCATTATTTTCTTCCGGTAGCAGAAGGGAAGATTTAATATATGCTATTAGCTCAACCTGGAAACAATCAAATTTCTCCTGGATCCGGTAATGTAAAGATATTGCTTAGGTGAAGAATTGCCAGAGAATATTCGCTGAATATAGTGCGGAATTATCAGATTATTAATAAAATATTTATCTTCAAGCAGGTAATATAACCAGAATTAAAATCAACTATTTTTTTCAGGCCATTTATGCCACTTACTAACTTTCTGCTGCAGAAGTTCTTCGACTTTAAGAAACAATTCCTCAGATCTGACCGGCTTCTCAATAAAGGAATCCACCGGAAGAAACTCAGCATCTGTTTCGGGTGAAAAGTTAAAATAAGGCTTCTGAGCATTAATTGCGGTGATCATCAGAATGGGAATGTGCGAGTATTGCCTGTCAAGCCTTACTTTCTGTGCAAAATCAAAGCCTTTTGATTCGCCTTTAGCTCCAAACATTACATCAAGAATGATCAGGTCAGGCACATGAATCTTCAGTTTTTCCCATCCTTCCTGAGGATCATATGCACATGCAACTTCATAACCTTTTACTTCCAGCATTTTAACTATTGCAGCTACAAGGTCTGCATCGTCCTCGACAACCAGAATTTTTGCTTTTGAACTCATTATTTATTCCCTCCCTGATTATTAATCCGTATTGATGAAAAATTTTTAACTTATTCTAAATAAGATCAGTCTAAAAACCATATCTTTTATCTGTAATAAAATTATAAAAATATTACCGAACAATAGATATAAGGCTTTAAAATTTTTACAGATCTTCCTTTTTCACCGATACTATGTTGTTCTCAAGATTACACCAATCCTTTTACAAAGGTTTTAACCTCTTCAAGTATTGTTTCATATCTTTCTTTTAATGGTGGTGAGAGCTCTTCACCAAATTCTGAATCTGTAAGTATTTCAACCCCGACAATAATTATACTCGCTGGAAGGTCCATTCCGAGAGATTTAGCAAGTTCAATGGCAGTAATAAAACTTAAATCATGGACATTGGATAGATGTATTGTCTCCCTGAAGTCAGAAATATCAAAAAAATAAACATCTCCAGGTTTGCCTTCCCCTGTATGGATTGCATCAATAAAAACCACACAGTCATATCCTGAAATCAGTTCTGCTATTTCAATACCTCCACAGCAGGCTTCCTTAAAACTAATATTATTGTCATCAAACACCAAAGAAAGATCGCGGATAATTTTTGGGCCGATTCCATCATCCGAAAGTATTGTATTTCCAATACCAAGAACCAGAGTTTTTTTATTCTTTACCATTTACAATACATTAAACTGAATTTCAATTCTAACTATTCCGGCTGATACATCATCTTCATTCTCAATTCTGTCCCATGCAATCCAGTTTTTTTCTTTCTACCGCCACTTTAACGTCTGAAGGTCTCATTTAATAAAGATGTTCATCCATTTAAATAGTGTTATGCAAATAACGGCAAATTTAATTTATTAAAAGTTCCTTTTAAATCTGAATTATTCATTTATTCATAGCATGATTTTTTGGATATATATCAATGAAAGAAAATAAAATCGCACTTAAATTAAATACTGGTTTCAGACTGCAGGGGGACGACAGGTTTGTTAAAATGTAATATAAAAATTTCTTAAATAATGTTTTGTAGCTATACAATCTGTATATAATATTTCAAGTCAGAATTTCAAACTCTATCCCTATTTTCTTTAAGGCATATCCGGTTTCTTTTAAATAATCACCATATACAGTCAACCAATGAAAACCTCGCATATTTTTTGCCACCTTTTCGCTCTCACACGAAAAGCTCACTTCAATCTGTGAACGGCAAATGTCCATAAACGGATTTTCAACAATCTTGCCGGGAAGACCGATGTATTTTCTGAATTCAAAATCAGGTATGACATTTGTCACAACCTGGCCTTTTTTCATTTCGACCTTAGGAGCGGCTCCGAAATCTGACTCAAAATGGGTCATTATTCGTGCAGGCTCAAGCGTTATTCCATTCATTCTGCGCGGAGCAGTGCAGTGTGCAAGAGTAATGAGCCAATCATGTGGATATGTAGGATCATTCAGAAATGATGGTTTGCCTGATATGTTAGCCAGCAGGATGCCAGCAGGAATAACTACAAAGTCCGATTCACAGAATGCCAGGAATCCGGCATCGTTGAGAAGACTGAGTGTAAGACAGGCTGTTGTATCAGCAATCGGCATAATTGTTCCCATGCAATTATTAACAGTTATTGCCCTGCATCCTTCCCTTTCCATAAGCCTGCGAAAAACTTCCCCGAGCACGAAACAATTCTCCACATACTTTCTTTCAGTTTCAAGCTTAATCCCGGTATCTGCCAGATATCTGTCACTACTGCTTTTTGCCTGCTTAACGAGTGCCCTGTCTTCCCTTGCTTCTTTAATCAGATTCCCGAGATTTTCATAAGATATATCCCTTATTTCAAAGTTGTAATGCTCCTTTACCATTTTCATTGTTGTTTCGAGCGGCTGCGACCATGCTCCGAAACCTCCTATAGCTAGAATTCTTGAACCTCTTGTGTTTTTCAGCCCACATAGTGCCCTCATCCGCCACAAGAGCTCATCCTGGCTGTCAATAACAACATCACTGTCATCAACCCCTTTAACTTTCAATTCATCTGTATGCTGGCGAAGGTAACGCGGACTTATTATCTCATACCAGAGATAAACCGGACCAGACCTGTGGCGGCAGAAGAAAATAATATCTTTCCCCCTGCTGTTTAATTCTGCAAAAATATTCATGCCGCCACCAGCAGCATATATAAGAATCAGATCTGCCCTGTCTATGTCAGTTATTCCGGCCAGATCCTGCCGGCTCCGTACAGCAGAGACAGGAAGAAAATCAACCGGAAAATCAGCATCAGATTTTAGCTTTTTAAGCTCGCTGTTAATTCTTGCTATTTCAGCCGAGGCGTCATTTTCGGTCTGTATTCCACCCCATGCTCTCCAGCTTGTTTTCTCCCTCCTTTCAGGCACTTCATAGGTGAGAACAGGTTTGACAACCAGAGGTTGCCTTGCTGGAAGATATTCATCTACTGGCCTTTCATTGGCCAGCATATCCCATGTAAGCCTCTGAATTGTTATTATACCAAGAGTGCCGGCACCTGTCATCTGCACAAACTTTCGCCTGCTGATGCCCTGATGCCCCATGTCAGTGTTTCCGCAACAGCATCTTAAAGAGCTGTGCTTATGAAAATTAACTGAATTGTCCAATTTATCATCCATATCCTTATAAATAAGATGCTGTTATTTTTACATTATTAGACTCCTGATTCTGACAATAATTTAACTAAAAATAATAAAAATATTCCTTTTGAATATGAGGTATTTTTTATTTCCTGTCTGATCCCCTCTGTCATAGCTTAAATTAACAAAAACAAAGAAAATTCTGTTTGAATCATTCATAAAAAGGTTATCAATAATAATTGCCATAATAAAATCTCACCGATAATAGTCTGAAATTAAACAACCTGCCTTCTCGATTGTTATAATATTAAAATTACGTCGAATATTATTTAAAATAATATGGCTCTGTTTGAAATAAAAATGCCTAAACTGGGAGAGAGTATAACCCAGGCAACTATTATCAGGTGGTTCGTCAAAGAAGGTGACTATGTTAAAGAGGATGATGTTCTGCTTGATATCGCAACTGATAAAGTAGATTCTGAAATTCCGTCGCCTGTAGCTGGAACTGTAAAAAAGATATTCTACCAGGAAAATGCCATTGTTCAGGTTGGGGAAGTTATTGCAATTATAGATACTGAAGCAAACTCTTCAGGAAAAAATAAAAACATAGATGAAAAAAATAGCGGGTTGCAGCAAACTGAAAAAAACCAGCTGGAGGAGAAAAATTTAAATACCTCTGATGAAATAATTAAACCAGATAAGAAAGAAGCCTCAGCAAGATTTTACTCTCCGCTTGCAAAGCTCATTGCCAGAAGGGAAAATATTTCCGCAGAAGAACTGGAGAAAATACCGGGAAGCGGGATAAATGGGAGGGTTCAGAAGAAAGATATCCTTGCTTACCTGGAAAAAAGGAAAGTCGCTTCAGCAACTTCGGCATCCGTTGTTAATGACCATACTCCTGTTAAGAGCGAGGCATTGAAATATTCTATGCCTGTCTATCAGGAAGATGAAATAATTGAAATGGACCGTATACGGAAGATTACGGCCGAGCACATGATCAGGTCAAAACAGACTTCAGCTCATGTTACTAATATTCTTGAGGCTGATGTAACTGCAATTGTTAACTGGAGAAATAAAATCAAAGATGAATTTGAGAAAAGGGAAGGTATAAAGCTTACTTATCTTCCTTTAATAATAGAGGCAGTAATAAAATCCCTCAAGGAATTTCCGATGCTGAATTCTTCGGTTGACGGAAACAGGATAATTCTTAAGAAAAGAATAAATATAGGGATAGCAGTTGCATTGCCTGATTCAAATCTGATTGTCCCTGTAATAAAAAATGCTGATTACCTCAATATAACAGGACTTGCTAAAGAAATAAACCGACTTGCAGAAAACGCCCGTAAGAATGACCTTCTTCCGGATGATGTGAACGACGGAACATTTACTGTTACAAATTTCGGAACTTTCCGCAATACAATAGGTACTCCTATAATAAATCAGCCCCAGGTTGCCATTCTTGGAATCGGAACGGTTGAGAAAAAGCCGTCTGTTTTAGAAACTCCCGACGGAGATGTTATTGCGATACGCCATAAAATGTTTCTTTCCCTTACATATGACCATAGAATTATTAATGGGGCATATGCAGGCTCATATCTGAGAAGACTGGCCGATTATCTTGAAACTTTTGATACAGAAAGAACTATCTGAAGGTGTTATTAAATTAAAATTTACAATTATGTCAGCAAACAAAAAATATCACATCAAGACGACCGATAAATCAGTACTTGAAAGGTGGTACAGACTGATGACTCTTGGCAGAGCTCTTGACGAGAGGGCACCAAATTATCTGAAGCAGTCTATCGGCTGGTCATATCATGCACCCTATGCGGGACATGATGGTATTCAGCTTGCCATAGGGCAGGTTTTTGAGAAAAATAAAGATTTCCTTTTCCCGTACTACAGGGATATGCTTACTAACCTGTCGGCAGGGCTGACAGCAACCGAGATTATTCTTAACGGGATTTCAAAGGCAACCGACCCTGCCAGTGGCGGACGGCACATGTCAAACCACTTTGCAAAACCTGAATGGAATATTCAGAATGTTTCATCATGTACAGGCAACCATGCACTTCATGCTGTTGGTGTTGCACGCGCAATAAGGAAATATCGCGCCGACGGTGTCGCAATATGTTCAATGGGAGAATCGGCTGTATCGGAAGGCTACGTCTATGAAGCGATAAATGGGGCATCGCGTGAACAGCTTCCCGTCATCTTCGTAATACAGGATAACGGATACGGAATTTCCGTACCAAAAAGCGACCAGACTGCCAACCGTAAAGTGGCAAACAATTTTTCCGGTTTTAAAAACCTCCGCCTCTTCTTCTGCAACGGGAAAGACGTCTTTGATTCAATGAATGTGATGTCCGAAGCAAAAGAATATGTGAAATCCACCGGTAACCCTGCTATCGTTCATGCCAACTGCGTACGCATTCATTCACACTCCAATTCTGATCGGCATGAATTGTACCGTGATGAAAACGAAAGAAATTATGTTGCCGAATATGACCCTCTCGCAAAATTCAAGCGTCTTCTTCTGAGATATAAAAGATTCACAGCTGAAGAGCTGGAAGATATAGAAAGTGAGACAAAAGAGATTATCAAACAGGCACACAGGGAAGCCATGAGTGCTCCTGACCCTGAACCATCATCCGTATTCAATTTTGTCATTCCCGAGCCCTATCCCGCATCCAAATATCCCGACGGAACACATGACTTCAAGGGAGAACCAAAAAAACTTATCGAAGCACTCAATGAAACTCTTAAGGCGGAATTTCGTCATAATCCGGATACTTATATCTGGGGGCAGGACATAGCAAACAAGGAAAAAGGAGGGATATTTAATGTGACAAAAGGGATGCAGAAAGAGTTTGGTAAAGAAAGGGTTTTCAATGCTCCCATTGCTGAAGATTTCATTGTTGGGACGGCTAACGGTATGAGCCGTTTCAGCGACAGGATAAGAATAGTAATTGAAGGTGCTGAGTTTGCCGACTATTTCTGGCCTGCTATGGAACAGCTTGTAGATACTTCTCATGATTACTGGAGATCAAATGGTAAATTTTCACCAAACATAACAATCCGTCTTGCATCAGGAGGTTACATTGGAGGAGGACTTTACCACTCGCAAACCATTGAAGGAGCATTGACAACTTTTCCAGGAATTCGTGTGGTATATCCGTCATTTGCTGACGATGCAGCAGGGCTGTTGCGCACATCAATTAGGTCGAGAGGCACAACGGTTTTTCTTGAACCGAAAGCTCTTTACAACGACATCCGGGCCGCTACTCCTGTACCCGATGATTTTGAAGTACCGTTCGGCAAGGCTAGAATCAGAATGGAAGGTGATGATATTGGAATGATATCATACGGCAACACAACAATATTCTGCCTCGAAGCAGCTGAACGACTCAGAAAGGAACATGGCTTTACAACGCGTGTCCTCGATCTGAGATCTCTTAATCCACTTGACGAAGAGGCTATCATGGAAACAGTAAAGAAAACAGGGAAAATTCTTGTAGTCCATGAAGATAAAGTATTTGGTGGTTTCGGTGGAGAAATAGCCGCATTGATATCAGAAAAGGCATTTGAATACCTCGATGGTCCTGTTGTAAGAGTGGGCTCACTCTTTACACCTGTTGGATTCAACAAAATACTTGAAAAAACCATTTTACCAGATACTGATAAAATATACCGGGCAGCTATTGATTTGTTAAAATATTAATTTCTCAATAAACTATGGAAAAGACTGCTATCATATACAGTTTTAACACGGCAAAAACCGCACAGGCAGCCAGACTCATTTATGAAAATTTTTCAGATAAAAATATTGAAATGATAAATGCCGAAGATATTACCGGAGAGAAATTTCTTCAGTACAAAAATCTGATCCTCGGTGTTCCTACATGGTTCGATGGAGAACTTCCGAATTACTGGGATGAGTTTGTTCCGGAACTTGAGGAACTTGATTTGAATGGACTCAGAGTTGCAATATTCGGACCGGGCGACCAGAAAAACTATCCTGAGAACTTTGTTGACGGTATTGGTATTCTTGGCCGACTTCTGGAAGAAAGGGGTGCTGAACTGGTAGGTTTTGTTCCTGCAGATGAATATAACTTCGAAAAATCACTTGCACTCAGAGGTGATAAATTTATGGGACTACCTCTCGATTTTGAAAATCAGGCTTCAAAAAACAAAGAGAGGATTATCAGGTGGGTTAACCAGTTAAAAAATGAGCTTTATTGAGCTATTTACTTAGTTTGCTTCTGATTTGTTCCAGACCGGCACAACCTTTTTCAGGAATTCCGATTTTTCTTCTGTTAATTTTTCAATATCCAATCCAATAAGCCTCTGTGCTTTTGCTTTTTCAGAAATATCCGGCACTTTTACTTCCCCGGTATATCCCAGAGAAACAAGTACCTTTGATAGTTTCAGCCTGGCCTCAGAAGCAATTGATATTCCGCTTGTTATTAACCTTAATGTCTCAAGTGGGGAGTGAAAAGAATTGCCATGACCTGCCGTTGCAAAATCCCAGCGCCATTGTGCTCGTCTAATATCATTGAGAATCTCTTTCATCTGATCTTCCTTTGCACCTTTATCCCAGGCTGCCTTTGCCTCAAAATGACATTTAACCAGAAGGCCTTCCAGTATTTTGCGGCTTTCCATTATTTTGTCCTGCCGCAGATAAACATCATTCACCAGCCGTTCGGTTTCCTCCCTGTGACAAACCTGACATGAATTTGCAACATTGTTGAGCGGGCTCTGTATATGATGGTCAGTAAATTTCTGCCCTCCCTCACTTATAAAAGGCATGTGGCAGTCGGCACAGGATACTCCTCTTGAGGCATGGGTGCCAGTCATATAAACCTCATAATCGGGATGCTGTGCTTTAAGCATCGGGGCACGACTTAAAGCATGTGTCCAATCTGTAAAACGAAGCTCATCGTAATATCGTTCAATATCTTCGGCAGTCAATCCGTTTTTCCAAGGAAAGACAAGGTAATCAACCCCCTCAACAATATTCTTATTGAAATAGTACTCTACATGGCACTGTGCGCATACCAGACTCCTCATTTCCTGAAAAGATACCTTGCCGATATCCTTTCCTGCTGCTTTATATGCTTCCAGCAGTGCCTGCCTTGAAATTCTCAGATTCATGGTTTTTGAATCATGACAATCGGCACATCCTATTGGATTTATAATCTGTTTCCCCCTCTTTTCCCATGTTCCCCTGTAGAAACCGGCAGCTCCTTCCTCTTCAATAATCCCTGGTACGTTCGAGCTTTTGCATGTCCAGCATGTATTGGGCGCTGGAGAAGGAACATCATTTACAGGTGTACCTGTACGGAGAGTCTGACGTATATCTGTAACAGAGTAATAATGTCCCCTTCCCTGCCGGTAATCCTTCGAAAATGAATACCCAGCCCAAAGAATAACCATCTCAGGGTTAGTCTCAAGCATGTCAATTGATGCGCTTCCGTTATATCTGCTGCGAAAAGAAGTATCCGAAGTCTTTAAATATGAATTATACTCCCTCGGAAATATCTCTCCCCATTTCGAATTATCAGGTTCATTGGGGGGAAATGTTATTTGTGGAGCATAAGCAAAAACTGCTTCGCTCCTTCTTTCAATAATTGACGATGCCAGCAACCCAAGAAAGAATACTGCCACTACAGTTATTAAAAACAATACCCAGCCCAGCCATGACTTCTTCTTCAGTAATTCATTAATATTCATAAATATATTATTAGTTATTAATCATGGCTTTCAACCATTCAGGCACAGGAGAAGGAGGCAGAGGAACCCGTGCATCGGGAACACTCGACAGGCTGTTCACCCTTCCGTGTGGTGTCTCCCTGTGACAATCCCTGCAATTGCGCTCCGTTCGAATTCTCCATAATTCAGCGCTATAAACCGACAACCTCGAATCTTTAATCAACTCTGAATGACATCTTATGCAATTATTCTGAACCACTCTGCTTCCAGCTTCCTTTATAAATATAACCTGAGGCTCCTTCCGCAGGGTAAAAACTGTAGCATGCCGTAAGCCGTCTTTTGCCTTGAAAAAGTATTTACTGAAAACATTATTGTGCGGAACATGACAGTCGTTGCAGTTTGTCTTTTCCCTGTGCGAACTGTGAAACCATGTTGCATATTGCGGAGCCATTATATGGCAATTGACACAGGTCTGCGGCTTGTCTCCCAGATATGAAAAAGCTTCCGATACATAAACAGAAAATATTACAATACCAGAGAAAATACCCGACAACACTATTACAGGCAATCTCCACGGACCGGAAGGAAGAAATTTTATGAATGAACTCATTCTTAATACTGTGCTTTACTTCCTGGCTTATGAAGCAATACTGTTACCGGTTCGATGGTAACCAGGCACCCTTTGGGCATCCTGATCAGTTCCGGTTCAATGAGCTTGAAAAACTCCTCCAGTTTATCTGCTTCGTCAATTATTTCAATCATAACTGGAAGTTTCTCAGTCAGTTCCCAGAACTTTGTAGAAGTCACAGCCTTTGAACTCAGGCCATAACCCATAATTCCCCTGTATACTGTTACTCCAGCTATTCCCTTCTCCTTTGCCAGATAAACAATATGCTCATATAAAAGCTCATTGCCTATTTTATCAGTATTGCTTGCATGAATTTTGAGTACACTTTTCGGCATATTTTACAAAATAATTATTTAACGGGTTATTTAATAAGAATTGTTTCAACGTACTTTCCAAGATAATAAAATTTATTCTGACAGAAAAAATATTTAAAATATATTAAAAATTTCATCATGTTCCATTTATTTAATATTTTAACAATGTTTTAATTCAATATGGAATTTTGTACCAATATTTAAAAATTTAAGGTTATGGAAAAAGAAATTAAGTCTTTATATGAGGAATACAAACGCGGAGAAACTTCGCGCCGGGAATTTCTGAGGAAGCTTATATTGTACACTGGCAGCGTTACGGCCGCCCTAGCAATACTCCCTGAACTTGGTGATGAGCACACTGCTCTGGCTGAATATCAGGATTTTCCCGGACTGGTAACTGAATTCATAAAATATCCTGGATTCAATTGCGATATGAGGGCTTACCTTGCCAGGCCGGTTAAGCCCCGAAAAAACCCTGCAGTAATTGTGATACATGAAAACAGGGGGCTGGTGCCTCATATACAGGATGTGACCAGGCGAATGGCGAAGGAAGGATTTCTGGCTCTCGCACCCGATGCACTTTCACCGGTTGGCGGAACACCCGACGACGTTAGCAATGTTGGTGAGCTGTTCAAGAAACTCAACAACGATGACACGGTTAAGAACTTTGTTGCAGCAGTCAAATACCTTGAAACCCATCCCAATTCTAATGGCAAGGTAGGGTGTACCGGTTTCTGCTGGGGTGGTGCTATGACCAACCAGGTTGCTGTAAATGCTCCCACCCTGAAAGCTGCAGTGCCTTATTACGGACGCCAGCCTGCAGTTGAGGATGTGCCGAAAATCAAAGCTGCCATAATGGCTCACTATGCCGAAAATGATCCGGGGATCAATGCAGGAATTCAGAACTTCGAACAGGCACTGAAAAAGGCAAATATTGAACATTATATTTATATGTATCCCGGAACAAGCCATGCTTTCAATAACGACACAGGTCCAAGATATAATGAAGAAGCAGCCAAACTGGCATGGCAACGAACCGTGGAGTTCTTCAAAAAGAAACTGAAATAGATATTACCTGTTCCGACGCCTCCATTCAGCCCCAACAGCTTCGGCAAATGGCTTTACGTGCCTGAAGAACATCCTGTAACCTGCACACAGGTAATTTAGCCCGGGTTCACCTCCGGGAGCAGTTACAAATCTGTTCTTAGGGCACTCACCATTACACATTTCTCTAACATCGCATTGCCTGCAATATTCCGGAAGAGTAATCAGTTTTGCCATTCCAAAATTTTTCTGTTTATCCGAGTTCAGGAGGTCTGAAACTGATTGTTTCATAATATTTCCCACAAGATGTTCATGATCAACAAAATGGTCACAGGAATAGAAGTCTCCGTTAAGCTCAACAACAGGAACCCTCCCGCAGATTTTTTTAAAGATGCAAAGCGAATGCTCCTGCCCGAATGCAGGCCTGATAGCCTCCTCAACAATCTGTATCTTAATCCTCCCTATATCTTCCAAAACCCATTCGTCGAATATTTTACACAAAAACTGCCCGAATTCCTCAGCCGGTACAGAAATGTCAGAAACTTGTCCCGGTTTTGAAATATCCCTGATAACAAGAGGCAGGAAAGTCAGGAACCTTACTCCAAGACTTTTAAAGAATCTGTAAATTTCGAGTGGCTTTCTTACATTTACTGAACTGACCACACATAGAATCTCATTTCTGATATTGTATTGCTGCAATAATCTGTACCCTTCAAGGGCTTTATCAAAAGACGACCTACCGTCTCTGTAAACTCTGAATGCATTGTGAAATTCTGCAGGACCATCGAGGCTGATACCAACGTAAAAATCATTTCCAGCCAGAAACCTGCACCATTTATCATTCAACAGAATACCATTTGTCTGGATACCATTATAAACCGTAAAAGATTCAGGTTTATGTTTATTTTGCAGTTCAATGGCTTTTCTATAAAATTCAATTCCCGCCAGCAATGGTTCTCCTCCGTGCCATGAAAAGAAAACATCAGTGCCCGAACTGGCCTCAAAATGCTGAATGATATATTCTTCCAGAATATCCTCCGGTAAAGTTTTATAACTTTCCGAAGCATAAAGGTTCTCTTTGTTCAGGTAATAACAATAACTGCAATGCAGATTGCATTTTGCACCGATTGGCTTTACGAAAATCTGGAAGTCATCTAATTCTTCACTCATATATCCTGAGAAAAACTCAAACCAATTTATAAAAGTGTTTGCAATTCCTATTGCTTCAAAATTATTCTTCAGTTTTAAGATCTGGTTCAGAAGCAATTTGTATGCCAGTCACAATTTCAGGTATCATGCCCATTTTTTCATATTTAGGTCTGGCAATTTTTTTAAGCAAAGGTAATTTGCGGTAGAAAAAATATGCCCCTGCAAGGCAGGAAATACCCCCAATCAATAAAGTCAGACGCGTTCCAAGTGCCTTTGCCATTGCGCCTGCAATCAAGCTTCCGAAAGGTGCAATACCCATTATTGACATTGTATAGAAGCTCATAATCCTGCCCCTTTTGTCATCATCAGTAATAGTTTGCAGAATTGTATTGCTTGATACTGTGTGAAGCATTAATCCAAGGCCGACAAAAACCATCAGGAAAAATGTAAGGAAGAAAAGATCTTCAAGAGAAATAATAGTAAGAGCTGCACCTGCTATCCCCGTAGCCAGAGGAATTATTCTTCCAAGTGTAATAACTGTTTCACGCGATGCAAGATAAAGAGCTGCAAGAAATGCCCCGAGTCCGGCGGCTCCCATCAGAAATCCAAAAATTTCAGAACCTCCTTTTAAAACTTCTTTGGCGTATACAGGCATAAGTACCTGATAGGAGGTACCCATTAGGCTTACAAGTGCCAGCAGTAAAATGATATGCTTAATGGGAGCAAAACCGAATGCGTAAAGAAATCCTTCTTTCAAGTCAGAAAATAATCCCGATTTTGTTGCAGATTTCTTTTTACCATCCACTTTCATCATTAAAAGTGAAGCTATAACGAAAATAAAACTGATAGCATTCAATAAAAAACAGATGCCCTCACTGGTCACTGCCAGAATTACACCGGCAATTGAAGGACCTATAAGACGTGCACCGTTGAACATCATTGAATTAAGAGCTATTGCATTACCCAGATCTTCCTTTTTCTCAACCATATCCACAACAAAAGAATGTCTTGAAGGTACATCAAAAGCGGTTACGCAACCAAGGATAATACTCAATACAATTATATGCCAGAGTTTGATATCACCAGATAAGGTCAGATATGCAAGCACAGATGCCTGCGCCATCGAAACTATTTGAGTTATAATAAGAACCCTGTACCTGTGAAACCGGTCGGTTACAACCCCGGCAACAGGTGCAAGTATAAAAGTCGGAATCTGACCAACAAAACCAACCAATCCAAGCATAAATGCCGATCCAGTCATACGGTAAACCATCCACGGCAAAGCTATCCGCTGCATCCATGTACCAATAAGCGAAATACTCTGCCCTCCAAAAAACAACCTGTAATTTCTGTATCGGAGCGAACGGAATATTAAATTAATTCTGGCAGCTATGTCAAGCCTTTTCATTCCCATTCTCTTTATATTATAAATAGTTATACCTCTCCTGAGTTTTATTTAACCGTAGCATCACAAAGAGAACCAGTAATTTAATTTTATTAGAAAGATATTTTTCGGAAATACTTTCCATAGCTGGCGGAATGATTCACCGATTGATGAAGCGGGCTGATCCATAAAACCTGTACGGTCACTCGACCATACAAGATAAATATATGATCCCAGCCTGTACTCCCATTTTGCAACCAGGTTGGAGCGGAACTGATGAAAATTGAAATCGGGATTCTCTATTGAATAATCGGGTATAAAATTACCATTATCATCAAGGAAGTACATATTTCCTGACAGTACAGGATTCTCAAAAACAGAAAATCTGTCTGAATAATTTCTTGCCAGAGGGTTTGTAACCTTTTTAAATTCTGAATACCGTCCCTTAGATACAAATGGACTACCATAATACTGAACCGAAAATTCAGGTGTAATATTAAGATCTACCCTGAAAGTCAGATTGAGTGTCTGCTGGTCAATCGTCCCGAGAATATAACGTTTACCTTCATTTGTATTCAAAGTTGTTACGTATTGAAGCTCATCCTTGTTCTTCCCGAAGGATGCAGTCATTTCAAATCTGAGGGCATTAAAAGGTCTCAGGGAAATACCGGGGGTGATTTCGTAATTAGTCCTGGAATCATGTCCCGAATAACTATAATCATAGTTTAAAGAAATTATTAACTTTTTTGCAGGGTTTGTTCTTATCTTGCCAAATGACATTACGCTATAAGGAACTTTGAAATCAGATCCTCCTCTTAGAAGTCTAGGATCGGATGAACCGGAATGAATTATAAAATTTGTGCTTAAAGCCAGGTTATTTTTAAATTCCGATTCAAATGAGAGATGGCTTCCCGAGCCCAGGTAAATTCCACCAAAATTCCATGAATTAAATTGTTCAAGAGTTATTGTATAAGTTCTGAAAACTGATACTGGCTGGTTAACAAAATATGATATTTCATTTTCCTGGTTTATTTCATCACTTGTTCTCATATAACCAAGATCGTTAAGTTCAAGTCCTGGAGAAAGCCAGGACACGCCTGTTGAATATCTCCAGAATCCTTTTGCTCCTTTCCCTATTCTGAATTTTCCACCGAAACCGCTCAGGCTTGTACGCAAAGTATCGTAATCAAGATAATCAGCTCCGGGTCTTTGATAATAACGCGCCGAAGATTCCTGTAGTTCTCTTATTGCACGTTGACTGCCTTCAACAAAACTTCCCAGCAGCCGGGCATCAATGTAAAATTCCTTATCATGCCACCGGTGGATCAGATCCAGCCCTCCAGTAATTGCGTTTCTTGCCAGAAATTCAAGCTCGGGATCTTTAATAAACCTGCTGGTTGATGTCATCATTGCACCTAGAACTGTTGCACCCTCATTGTAGCCTTTCTGAACCCTTGCAACCATGTAGTTGGTCAGCGGCTCAACCATTTTTCTGCTCCTATTTCCTCCGCCGTCACTTACTCTTGCATACTCATCTGACGTTAGTGCCTGTATAAAACCTAAAGAGAGCCCTTTTGAAGTTGTTCCAGAAAACTTTAGAGCACTTAATATGGTGGTCATATCAGGCATTTTGACGAAAAGATCATCCCCGCCTTTAATTAAGAGTGATGGTGAATGGCCTATTCTTCGTGAATAAAAGAGTGTTTTGTCATCAAATTTATAATCAAATATTGTTAATCCTTCGAGGAAAAATGGACGCTTTTCTTCATAAAATGTTTCAAAAGCGGTCAGGTTCATCACTGAAGGATCTGATTCGACCTGACCAAAATCGGGATTGACAGTCAGGTCAATTGTGAAATTGCTTGAAACGCCTATTTTTGCATCCAGTCCGGCATTGCCTCCCCATATTTTCCCGTTTGCAGTAAAAGGATTTCCGGGTTCCGTCTTCATCGTTTCAACCTTTCCAAGCATAAAAGGCATTATTTCAAGTCGTCTCGATTTCTTCAATCCATTTATTCCTCTAAGTTCACCAAAATTGTACAGCATACCTGGACCCGTTTTGGACTGTCTCTCCCAGTTACTCTCCTCCTGGAGCCTGTTAATCCATCTCCATGTGTGCATCCCCCATACCTGTTCATACTGGTTACTGTATCGAAGCTGAGAAAGAGGGACCTCAAGCTCTGCCACCCATGCCGAATCTTCCAGACCTGTCTTCCCCTTCCATACAGCATTCCAGTTGAAATCCCAGTTCATCGGATTAAACAACACAAGATCTACCTTTTGACCCCATGCAGTGATTGTAAATTCAAAACCAGTCCGGTAATCACGATAACTGTCGAACGTAACTCCCACCATATCTCCCACTGTTTCATCGCGTGCACCGGCAAATTTCTGAATCTTTCCCGGTTCACCATCGTACGCTCTGAATGCTATGTAAAGGTACTTATCATCATATTGTATGTTAAATTCAGTAGGATATGTTGGCTTTGCTCCTTCATTGGGTATAAACTGGGTATAATCCCCTGCCCAGTTACCGTGTTTCCAGCATTCATCATCAAGCTTCCCATCTATCACAGGCCGGGAGGTGACGAGACGGGATGTTATATAAACAGGCTGACCTGAATAGGTTTTAAGCTTCTTTATTGTATCGTGCGGTGCTGCTTCATATTGCTGAAACGCACCATATAGCTTTTGAAACGGCAATAAAGTCGCCGTGAACAGTATGATTATTAAATGGGCTATTATTTTTTTCATAAGCAATGAGCTATAAACTTAAGCTTATAAAAATATATATTGCAAATGGTTTATATGATGACTTTTTTACAATTAATTAACCCCTTTAAAAATTTTTAATTTTTCTAACGCAAGCCCAGCAGATTTATCTACCTTTTAATATTGTTAAATTTGTTGTTCATTTAAGTCAAATATTAATATTATGAAATCTTCAAAGTTATTTTTTCCAGTCAGCATTATAAACCTGATGCTTTACTTCTCTTTTTTTACTACCTGCAGCGCATCTGGGGCTCGACCCTGAAAAAACTTACAGGATAGAAGAGATAAATATTATGCCTGGGTTACGCCGTCAGGGCACTGACAGCGGCCGCAGCTATACAGGTGATTATCTGATGAAAACCGGTCTCAGTATCGGCTCGGCAACACCTCTTACCAGTGTGGTTTACGAGATAACGTCGCAATAATTCACAATCTCCAAGTTGATATCATGGAATAATTCTAAATAAATAGAGTATTGCGATAACTATTATTGTCAGTGATGAAACTCCTATCGGGAACCATACCGGGGCAATCCATGGTTTAGGTATGAGAAACAGTACATCAATTGTATTCAATGAGGGAGGCCATTTTATCAGTATAAAAAGTGACAGGTAATAAAAAAGGTCCCAGAAGGCAAAAGTCCAGAGAAAGAATATACCTTTCTCAACCCATGAAGTACCTGTAAGATAAGCAATAACTGCCAGCATTATTATTGTTGCGGCTTCACGGGTCATTTCAACTTTTAGATACCATGGATTAATCTGGTTAACAGCCTCCTTGTTGGAATCCGAGTCGAGGATTCCAATTGCTTTTCTCAGATAGACTACCACTACTCCTTCGAGGTGTGCCATTGCAATTCCGAAAACAGCAAGAAGGATAAATTTAAGTGTCATAGCACGATAATTTTACACAAATTTATTTCATAACACTGAAAAGTTAAATATTTCCACATCTTTCAATTCTGGTAGTATTGGAATTAGTGGTTAATTTATAAATCAAAAGGTTTATTCAGACTGGAGTTTATTTTGTAATTAAATATGAGGAAGTTAATTCGACGGATAAGAAATTTTATCAAATAATAATAACTACTAGTTAGTATTTTTTATCATTTAAAAAATTTTATCAACTGATATATTTTATCATTTAGAAATATTTACTATTTGATAAAATAATGCAATTCAATTAGTTATGTTTTATGAAAATTAAAGACTTACAGATAAAACATCACCTAAACCCGTAAACCCAGAGACCTTAATACAGCTGGTAGAAAAACAATAAAACCTGTTATAACTGAAATAATTGCTGAAATCAATACTCCTGCAGCAGCAACATCTTTTGCTTTCTTAATATTTATGTCTTCTCCTTCAGTTATTGCATCACCAAGATACTCAACAGCAGTATTAAAACATTCGCTGGCAAATACCAGCCCCGATACAATTATAACAGCAATCCACCCTACCACTGATATGTCAAGGACAATACCTGCAGCAATAACCAATAAAAAAATTATAAACTGAATCCTGAAATTTTTTTCAAACCTGAATACTGTCCAAATCCCTCTGAAAGCATTTCTGAAACTGTAAATCCTTTTTTTTATTTCTGAAGCCTCCCTGACTTTTTCATCATTTGCCTGTACCATCATAATTTTATATGTTATTCAATTTGCCTTTCAATAACATAAACTTCGACATATCAAATCCGGAAACCGATAAATAACCAGCAATCCCGCCATAATGCACCCTGACTCTCTTAATAACTTCTCTGATATTTTCTCCACGCAGGGTAATGGCATCAAGAATGGCATCAGCAGGAAAAAACCCGAGAGATAATATTTTTCGTATCCAGAGCCTTTTCCGATAGTAGGGCACAATTACATCATTCGATTTCATAAAATTTCGAATAATTGAATCTTCGCTGCTACCTGCAGCCATTTGAAGAAGAGCACATATGATACCTGTCCGGTCTTTTCCTGCCCGGCAATGTATAAGCATCGGGGTATGCCCTCCGTCTAATATCATTTCAACAATTTCTCTGTAAATTGGTATTGCAGCATCAAGAATCTCACGATATAGTTCAGTTATTACTTTCTGAACTGCTTCCTCCTGATTCCCGCTCATTATAAGGGGCTTCAGCCTTTCACGTGTAACGTGCTCAAAATCAAGTGGCATGGAAAACACATTAATCCCCGGTATCACAACTTTTCTTTTACTATATTCGGCAGGAGCTCTCAAATCAACAATGGCCTTGATACCAAGCTGTTGCAACCTTCTAATGTCTTCCCGTTTTATCCTATCAAGACTACCAGACCTGTAAATCAGACCTTTTCTCAGTCCGGTACCACCTGCAGGGTCTGAATCACCTGCATCCCTGAAATTCATCACTGATTTCAGCATGGCCTAATATTCATATTTCTCAGCAGACATATTTCATTTTTGTACTTCCCATCCGTAATCTATAAATTTCCATGTAAAATCATCACCTTTCACATTTACAAGGATAAATCCTTCCTCATCACCACGGTAAGGCCCTCTCCACCAGTTTGCTGATACAGCTCCTCCGGTAATGAATCTTATGCCATCTATGTATATATCCTCAACCATATGCAGATGACCCTGAAGAACAAGCTTCAGGTTATAATGGCTGAAAAGATCCAGCACTTCCCTGGAATTGACCACCACAAGGCCGGAATCGTTTGATGCTGTAGAATATCTGTACATTTGAGAGTTAACCGTGATAAACGGCATATGGGTTACCAGAACAACTGGTGTAAGTGTATCCGTTTTCTGCAGTTCCTCTTTAATCCAGTTTATCTGTGTACTGTCAATAAATCCTATATATCTGTCTTTTCCAGTGTCTTCCACTGAATTCAACACTAAAAATTTCCAGCCTTTATAGTCAAATGAGTAATATGATTTCCCCAATCTTTTTTCGAACATCTTTTCTCCGTATTCCGGATTAGATGGGTCAGCACCGCTGCGGCTGTATATACCATAAAGCTCGTGATTCCCCATAGTGTTGTAAACAGGAGCTTTAATCTCTTTTACCGTTTCAGAATAAAGGTTATAAAGAGAATCAGCCATTGTATATCTTTGCGATAGGGCATCCATAATAAGGTCACCGCCTGTAATAACAAAATCGGGTTTAAGTTTATTGACCTCTTCAATGGCTTTTTTAAAACCCGGAATTGCATTTCTTTCGTAGGTGAGGTGAATGTCACTCATAAAAACAAACGAGAAAGAATCGCTCTTTCCTTTACAACCACTCAGAGCAAAGAAAAGAATCAGTGTGACAATTCCATTGACCGCCGATTTTAAACAGAACTTATTTCTCATGGTTAAAAATATTTTCACTCCTAATTTCAGAATTATTTACGAAAACAAGACTAACAAAATGGAATATTAAACAACCTTAAAATTATATAGAAATTAATACCCCCTCTCTTTAACGATAAGAGCAAAGATTGAATGAAGTAAAAATACTTTAATGCAGACTATTCTTTATGCTTCAGCAAAATACTTTTTTCTGAAATATAGTGCGACATTCACGAGCATTATCAAAACCGGCACTTCCACAAGAGGACCAATTACCGTTGCAAATGCAGCAGGAGAAGCGATACCGAACACTGCAACTGCCACTGCTATTGCCAGTTCAAAATCATTGCTACCTGCGGTGAAAGCCATAGTAGTCGATTTTTCATAACCCGATCCCATCAGTTTAGCAATAAAAAATGTGGAGAAAAACATTACGGCAAAGTATATCGTATAAGGAATGGCTACTCTCACCACATCAAGGGGCAGTTCAATAATTTTTTCTCCCTTCAGGGAAAACATTACAAAAATCGTAAAAAGAAGGGCTATCGGAGTCAGCCATGATGCTTTTGGGATAAATTTCCTGTAATACCATTCATCCCCTGCTGTACGTCTTAGGATGATATTCGTTATAAGTCCGGCGAAAAAAGGAATACCAAGATATATAAGAACCGTAACTGCAATTTCAGATATCGAAACCTCCACAATCTCACCCTTCAATCCGAAAAGAGGTGGTAAAAGGGTAATGAAAACATATGCATATACCGAGTAAAAGAACACCTGGAAAAGTGCATTGAAAGCTACCAGTCCAGCTGCAAGTTCAGTGTCCCCCTTTGCAAGGTCGTTCCATACAAGTACCATTGCAATGCATCTTGCAAGACCTACAAGAATCACCCCAACCATAAGTCCGGGATGATTGTGAAGAAATAAAATCGCCAGAAGAAACATCACAATCGGTCCTATTATCCAGTTCATTGATAGAGAAAGACCCAATAATCTGAAATTTTTAAAAACAAGTGGCAACTTTTCATACCTGACCTTTGCAAGAGGAGGATACATCATTAATATAAGCCCGATGGCAATTGGTATATTCGTAGTACCGGAGCTTAATGAATTCCAGAAATCAGCTATACGCGGGAAAAAATATCCTGCACCTACGCCGGCAAACATCACAAGAAAAATCCATAATGTCAGATAGCGGTCAAAAAATGATAGTCTTTTAATTGCTTCCATAGGATTAATAATATAAAAATTTGAAGATTTGGAATCAATTTGAACTTTTTTATTTTATTGCCGAAACTGTTATGCTGAAAATACCTTTCTCGTCACCTTCAATTTCATCATTTAATGATTGTGATTCCATTTCAAATTCAATTTCAGGAGGTATGCTGATTTTTCTCTGTTTATGAACAGTAATATTCCTGAAACCTGTTTTGCTTATAATACCAATATATTCTTCAATACTGCATGCTCCAGAAATACATCCAGCATATAATTCAGCATTATGCCTGGTTTTTTCAGAGAGTTGTCCTTTCAGAACAACGTCTGAGATGCAGAAATGTCCTCCTGGTTTCAAGACCCTGTATATTTCGCTGAAAGCTTTTGCCTTGTCGGGAACAAGATTAAGAACACAATTGGACAGAACAACATCAAATGAATTATCCTCAAAAGGCATTGCCTCAATATCTCCTTCCACAAATTCAACATTGTTATAACCCAGCTTCTGACAGTTTTCACGCGCTTTTTCAACCATTTTCCGGGTAAAATCTATTCCTGTAACACGACCTTTTTCCCCTACAAGTGCCCTGGCGACAAAGCAGTCATTCCCGGCGCCACTACCCAGGTCAAGAACATGATCCTCCTGTTTTATCCCTGCAAAATCTGTTGGAATGCCGCACCCCAGACCCAGATCAGCTTCAGAAATATATCCGGGACGTTCTCCATATTTTTCGTTGAATGCAGTAATATCTTCACCTGTACAACAACATGCACTGCTGCAACATGATGCTTTATTTTCACCCTCAAAACCTGCAATATTTTCATATTTATCCCTTACAATATTTTTTATTTCATCTGGTTTCATGTTAATGATTTATTTTAGAATCTTTTCAAGAATATCTACCGCATCAGCAATAAATTTTTCACATCTCGTTTCAAAAAGATTTTTTTCTTTTATGACTTTCAAATCATCTTCATTATTCATATCCAATCCTTCGAGTAACTCACGGCAATTCGACGAACCGTTAATCCTTATAAATTCACTGATAAACTTTTTTGTCAGTGAATAAGTATGTCTCTTTTTTTCTTCAGGATTATTCAACCCTTTTCCGTATTTAAGTCCAAGCACCATGAGTGCACCGGTAACTGCTCCGCATGTGTATTGCTGTCGTCCCATTCCCCCGCCGAAAGCACAAGCAACTTTCATACAAAAATCTTCCGATAATCCGTAATCCGGTCCAAAAGCTGTTAACACTGACTGTGCACAGTTATAATTCTTCCTGAAATAATCAACTGCTTTTTCTGATTTTGTCATTTGAGCTCCGGTTTTATTTTTTCAATATATAATCTGTAAAAATCTTCTTTTATCTGATCCCTTACTCTACGGAATTCGTTCATGATATAATCTTCCGGACCGACTTTGAATGAAGGATCTTCATAACCCATATGCAGTCGTTGCTTTACTTTACCCGTAAAGATTGGGCAAGTTTCATTTGCACTGTCGCACACAGTGATCACATAATCCCATTCATCGTTAATATACTTTTCTACATGTTTTGGATAATGCCGGCTAATATCAATACCAACTTCTGCCATAACTTTTACCGCCCTGCTGTTTACCTCATTGCCCGGTTCTGTTCCCGCCGAGTGTACTTCAAGCCTGCTGTCGAACGACTGCAAAAAACCATGAGCCATCTGGCTGCGACAGCTGTTGCCTGTACATAATATAAGTATCTTCACTTTTTTCAAGTTTTTTGCAAATATAAAAATATTTCGTAATTTCGCGAAATATTAAAATAAAATATCATGTCACCAAGACCTGAATTCAGTACTGAAATCCTCGAGCTGGCTAAAATATTCAAGGCCTTAAGCCACCCCGTGAGGATTTACATAATCAAGAAGCTTATAAAAATGGATGCCTGCTGTTACAGCGGAGATCTGGTTGAAGAGCTTCCTATCGGTAGGTCCACTTTATCCCAGCATCTTAAGGAACTAAAATATGCAGGAATGATTCAGGGAGAAATTAATCCTCCGTACATTAAGTACTGTTTAAACAGAAAGAACTGGGAGAAAGCAAAAGCAATAATTGAAAAGTTCCTTAACGAAAATCAACATTTTTGAGATCTACTGTGAAGAATAAAAATAATTACTCTGACAAATAATTTGTTAAATCCTTTAATACTTAAGCTATGAATATAAAGATTCTCGGAACCGGATGCCCTAAATGTAAAACACTCGAAAATGTAACACTTGAGGCTCTGCAGGAGCTTGATGTCAATGCTTCTGTTGAAAAAGTTGAAGATATTATGAAAATTTTGAGTTACAATGTATTGCACACTCCGGCTCTTGTAATAAACGAAAAAATTGTAATAAGCGGGCAGGTGCCCGGAGTAAATCAGGTTAAAGAATTAATTCTTAAAAATCAATAATTTAAATGAAAGCAGATAAAAAATTGCTAGCTTCATTATTATTGAATTGACTATACTTCTGGGCTCGTGCAATTCCCAGCCCAAAACCATGTCAATTTCATCCACAGATACCGGCTCCCCGGTTTCTGACAGGATTGAAATATACTACTTTCATTTTACAATGCGGTGTGCTACATGTCTGACTATCGAGGCTAAAACAAAGGAATATCTTGAAGAGCTCTATCCTGATCATCTCAGGGCAGGGCTTATTACTTTCAAGGCCCTCAATATAGAAGAAGAAGTAAATAAATCGGTTGCAGAGAGATTTGGTATTACAGGTCAGGCTCTTATTATTGTAAAAGGCAAAAAGAAATGGAGTTACCTTGATGCTATGCTACTCGGCTTGCTTTTTGCCCTTGCTTTCTGCCCTTACAGCGGTGTGCTCTATTTTGGAATGCTGATACCTATGACAGTTGCAAGCTCTTCAGGACTATATCTTCCTGTAATATTTGCAATTGCCACAGGAATTCCAGTAATAATTTTCGCATGGATTATCGCCTATACAGTTTCAGGAATTGGCTCAGTGTACAATAAACTTAAGAATTTTGAATTCTGGTTCAGGCGAACTGTTGCAGTCTTGTTTATTGTAACCGGAATATATTATTCAATAAAAATGTACTTATAAAATTTTATTAGTCATTTTGATTTTGGAAAATAACAAACTGAAATCATCCCGTTAATAAACATTAAACTTTTGAATAAAAAAGATGGAAACAAAGAAAGAACTTAAAATACTTGGCTGGATTATTATAGTGTTTGCTGTTGCATTCTTTCTTCCTATTGAAAGCACCCGTTTTAACACTGCTGTTTCTGCCACATTTGATCTTGTCAAATGGTATGCACGGGAACATGTCATTTTATGTCTTCTTCCTGCATTCTTTATAGCCGGGGTTATTTCTGTTTTCATAAGCCAGGCATCTGTTATCAAATATCTGGGGGCTAATGCCAGGAAGTGGGTTGCCTATACGGTGGCCTCAGTATCAGGTACAATACTTGCCGTTTGCTCATGTACAATACTTCCTCTGTTTTCAAGTATCCATAAAAGAGGGGCAGGTCTTGGACCGGCAATAGCATTCCTTTACTCAGGTCCTGCAATCAATATTCTTGCCATAATACTTACTGCAAGAATTCTGGGCTTTGAAATGGGGGTTGCCAGAACCATAGGTGCGGTTGCATTCAGTATCATAATCGGCTCAATAATGGCTATTATTTATCGTAAAGAAGAAAAGGCAAAGAAAGAGGAACAGATGAACATTGTTCCCTCACAGGAGAAAAGGCCTATGTGGCAGACATCACTGCACTTCTTTACCCTCGTTCTGATACTTGTTTTTGCAAACTGGGGCAAACCTGCCGAAGGTGATACAACAAGTTTGTGGTACTCCATCTGGCAATATAAATGGTGGATTACAGGCTTCTTTAGCCTTGTACTTGGATATTCGCTTATTAAAATTCTCAAAATAAAATGGCAGTGGGTTCTTGGTGCTGCCTTAGTTGTTATTGCATCTGTTATCCTGTCGAATAATCTGATTGAAAGTCAGAAGCTCAGGCCTCTTGTACCAATGCTTGTCGGAATAATTGCATTAAGCATAATTACGATTTTTGATAAGGTTGATGAAGAAAACAAAGCATGGACACTGGCAACATGGGATTTCGCAAAACAGATACTTCCTTTACTTGCAACAGGAGTTGTTATTGCAGGATTTCTGCTGGGTTCAACTCACGATGGGAAAACCATTCCTGGTATTATTCCCAACGAATGGGTTACTGCTCTGGTAGGTGGTAATTCGGTGTTTTCAAACTTCTTTGCATCTATTGTAGGGGCATTCATGTATTTCGCCACTTTAACCGAGGTGCCTATTCTTCAGGGACTTATTGCATCGGGAATGGGAAAAGGTCCTGCTCTTGCACTATTGCTTGCCGGGCCGTCACTTTCATTGCCGAATATGCTCGTAATAAGAGGAGTCATAGGAACCCAGAAAACTGTAGTTTATGTAAGTCTTGTGGTTATAATGGCTACAATTACCGGTTTGATATATGGTTCAATTTTTTAATATCTAATACCATTATGTTATGGAAACAAAAAAGACACCCATGGAATTGCTGAAGGAATTCGCTCCTGAATTCGCCCAGCATCAAATGAATGACAAAGCTCTTCTTTTCGAGAACGAAAAATACCAGGCTGTTCCGAAAAAGTATAAGCTTCTGGCAGGCATTGCAGTTGCAGCTGCTCTGGGTTCAGATACCTGCGTGAGAATGTGGGTAAAACAGGCAAGGGATGCTGGAATTACCACTCCTGAAATAGTTGAAGCTATTATGGTAGCCAGATATATGAAACAGGCAGTGGTAAATGACACTGTTGCAAACACTCTTGCTCTAATTTCGGAAAATAAATTATAAAGCCTATTTGTATGCTGGAAATTAAAGTCCTCGGAACCGGGTGCCCCAATTGCAAAAGACTTGAAGATATGTGCCGGGAGGTCGTTGCTGAAAACAATCTGGATGCCACAATCGAAAAGGTTTCAAATATCGATGAGTTCTGGAAATACGGAGTAATGCTTACACCGGCCCTTATAGTTAACGGAAAACTTCTTGTACAGGGTAAATTACCGATCAGACACACTTTGGTCCATTGGTTGATGGAAAATAAATAAAAGTCAGAAGAATGAATCCCATAAGATCTAATGGAGCCCGTTTAAGACAAATACTTGGTTTGAATTCATACCCTGTAGGAGTAAAATTCTTATGGGCTGATGACAAAATTAAGCAGAAGGCAGAAAAATTGACGGGTTACCGTTATTGCCAGGCTCTTATGAAGGCAAGGCACGGTGAACATGTGATTCTTGATGCTGAAGGCATTGCCTGTCCGGCTGCCGCGGCCGCCTTTGGATTTAAACAACTGCCCGAAGGTTTGAAGACAGGTAAAGGGCTTGTCGGTTTTGGTATCGTAAACCAAGAGGCTACAGGCAAGGTTATGTTCGAAGGAATGACTACCCTTCCAATGGGTAAACTTAAAGCATTATACCTCTTCCCTCTCGACACTGCAAATATTGAACCTGACATAGTAGTAATTGAAGATGAAACCGAAAAACTAATGTGGATCGCCCTTGCCAATCTGAACGTTAAGGGAGGGAAGCGAATTGAGAGCAGTACAGCAATTTTGCAGGCGACCTGTGTTGATGCAACCCTGATTCCATATGTAGAACAGAAGTTCAATATAAGTATGGGGTGCTATGGATGCCGCGATGCAACGGATATCGGTAATAATGAAACGGTTCTGGGATTACCCTTCAAAGATTTCTTCCCTATTGTCGAAAACCTGGAGTTTCTGAACAGGAAAGCAATCCCAAATTCCCGCAGTAAAAATGCGCTGGCAATGTTAAAAAGAAAAAAGGCAGAAGAAATCAGCAAAACAGATCCATTTAAAAACTAATTATTATGGAGCAATTCAAACATCTTGATGCCAGAACCATAGAACTGGCAGGTATATCAGCTTCAATTGCAGGCGGTTGCCGCCTCTCTCTCGATTACCATTTTTAAAAAGCACTGGAAGTCTGCTGTACCTTTGAACAGGCTAAAGAAGCAATCGGACCGGGAAAGATGATAAAGCAGTGGCCTATAAAAGATATCTATGATCAAGCTGAAAAATTAATTGAAAAGGCAAATAAATAAGACCTATATGGAAAACTCACAAAAAATTCAAATCGTCAGTTGCAGCGGCGCGTCAAACACCGGTGAATTCGCCGATAAAGTTGCGCGTAAACTTGACGAGAGTGGTGAAGCAAACATGGTTTGCCTTGCCAAGGTTGCTGTAGGTGACCAGTCTCTGATAAATAAATTAAAGACACAGCAGGATAAAAAAATAGTAGTGCTGGATGGATGCGCAATTAATTGTGCCATGAAAATACTTGGTAAAGAAAATATTACCATTACCAATATCATTCATGTCAACACAACCGACTTTGGAATAATTAAGGGAAAAACACCTGTTACAGATGAAAAAATAAACGAAATTGTTGAATACATTAAAAAAATTGCATAATGGAAAAAATCAGAAAATCTTTGCTGCTTTTTGCAGCCCTGGCAACAATTATTCTGAGCACTGATTGTTCAGGCCAGACAAAAAAAGCTGATAAAAATAACACAGGGTCTGAAAAAAAGACGTATAAAGTGACTTTTATCGAATTGGGTTCCGTCCGGTGCATTCCCTGTCAGCAGATGCAACCGATAATGAAATCAATTCAGGAAAAGTACGGCGATCAAGTAAAGGTTGTATTCTATGATGTGTGGACCGAAGCCGGAGCGCCCTACGCTCAAAAGTATAGAATTCAGGCTATACCAACTCAGGTATTTCTCGATGAAAACGGCAGTGAATATTTCAGGCATGTCGGATATTTTCCCGAAGAAGAGCTTGTAAAAGTACTTCAGCAGAAAGGAGTAAAATAAAAATGATCACTCCAAAAACACCTTCATTTCAGTCATTCAACATATTTGGTGTTGAGCATATCTCACCTGAAAATGCGCTGGAAGAATTAGATAAAGGTTTAGCAATATTCGTCGATGTGCGGGAAGAATCTGAGTTCATGATTGAATTTATCTCGCTTAATGATGTTTTTAATTTTCCCATGTCGGCAATAATGGATAATCTGAAGAATATTCCTGATGACAAACCAATTATAGTATTTTGTCAGGGTGGTGTTCGTAGCACTAAAGTTGCAAATATGCTTAACCGGAACGGATTCGTAAATTCTGTTAATCTCGATGGCGGCTTGAAAACGTGGAAAGCTAAAGGGCTGCCTTTTGAAAGTATCCTGCCGCTAGCCTGCAGCAGTTGTTCAGGGTCCTGTTCCTGTTCATAGTGAGTTTTAAAACTGAAATTTTTCTCAGTCTTTCAAATGGATAAAGCAGCATCTTAAGATAAAATCCTTCCCGGACACTAATCTCAATGTTGTGAAAATCCAGAATAATTGTGGTTATCGCTTACTGTTGCTAGAATAAATTCCTATAAAAGAGATACTTACGAAGCGATATTATAATAACGTCAAAGATCTGTAAAATAAACAATTAATAATCCTTGGTTTTTGCCAACTAATACCGATGGATATTGAAAAATAACTGACAATGAAAACAAAAGCAGTCCTGATTTACATTTTGCTGTTGATATGCATTTATTCTGCAGCAGGACAGGATCCGGGATATGTCTATAATCTCAAACAACTGATTGACAGCGCTCTGCAAAATAATTACCTCATAAAGGCAAATGAAAAGCAGTCTGCTGTAAAACAGTCAGATATTGAGTTGTTAAGACTTACCTATCAACCAACGATTTCTGCATCTGCAACAGCCTCCGTGTGGAAATTCCTCCTTCCGAACAAGCAGCGACTTCTCGGCAATAGTCTTACTGATGTTTATACAGATATCTCAGTTTATCAGACAATTTATGAGTGGGGTGAAAATAAAGTCAGGAAGTCGGCTATAAAGGACGAAATTTTATTGAATGAAGAAATAAAGCGGCAGCTTCGAAGTACAATTATATGGGGAGTGGAAGATACTTACTATGAAATTTTGAAAGCTGAATCTGAGGTTACTGTTCACCATAATACTCTTTACCAGCTCAGAACTCATTTAAGGTACGCTGAAGCTTTGTATAAAATAGGTAAAGTATCGGGTGTGGATGTTCTTAAAATCAATGTCCAGATCTCCGTCGAAGAAAAAGCACTTCAGAAATCCGTGAATTCAGTTCTGGCTCATCAGATAAAACTGGGCAGGCTATGCTTCCCGGAGAGGCCGCATCCTTTGCTTATTGAAGGGCATATTGATACTATTTCTACTTCAAATCTGTCACGAATTCTTATCCCCGATTCACTTTATAAACAAACTCTTGATAATCATCCGTCAATAAAGGCAGCCAATCTTAAGATAACTCTTGAAGATAAGCAGAAGGAGATTGCACGGTTGCTAAACCGTCCGGAGTTATACTCGTACGGTAATGGTACATGGGAACACGGTTATATCCCCTTTGGAAAAAATTTCAACTATAATATCGGGGTAGGCATACGTTATACCATACCATATTTCGGAGGTTCTGGTTACAAAACAAAGATGCTTCAGAGCGATCTCAGGGTTGAACAGATAAATGACGAGAAGGCTCAGCTTTTTGTTGATCTGCTCAGGGAAATAGACATCACTCTCAATGAAATTAAAGACATAAAGGAAGAAATCTCAAATAATAAGAAGATAATAGATCTGGCGCGGGAGACTCTCGAAAATGCTTCAGTGTTATATCAGGGAGGACAGGGTACAATTATTGATGTGCTTGATGCACAGACTATCCTGTCAGAGGCCACAATTAATTATCAGAAGTCAACGATTGCCTTTCTTCAGGCCTTTTCAAAGCTTAGGTATCTTACAGGAAACGATAATAATCCTTATTAAATCAACAGATAATGAATAAGATTAAAATCACAATACTTGTTTCACTTTCAGTTCTTCTGGCATTAACATCATGTGACAGAAAAAAAGGAGAAAACACCGTGCAATCTGCAGCTAAAAAAGCTCCACCACTGGTAAGGGTACAATCAGCCTCATCCACAACAATGATCTCATATATTGATGTAACTGGAACTATAGAGGCAAACATATCTACTGATGTTAAGTCACCTGCGAATGGTATAATTGAGCAGCTTAATTACCGTGAGAATCAAAGGACAGAAAAGGATAAGATTATCGCTGTAATAAACCCGGATGAAAGATTGTCACTGATCTCAGCAAATCAACTTGCCATAGAAGAGCTTGAAAAAATGATCTTATCTGCAGATAAGAATTCTGGCGAATACGACTCGCTTGCAAAGGACCTGGAAAAGGCTAAAGGCCACCTGCGATTTGCCAGGGATATGTATCAGCCGGTACCCGTAATCTGCCCGATGAACGGAGTCGTTACATCGCGCTGGGTTGAGGTTGGGAGCCAGGTGGCAGCAAGGGAAAGAATAGTCACCATAAGTGATATGAACAGCCTGGTAATCAAGGCTGAAGTGAATGAAAAATATTTTGAGGCAATTGCTCCAGGCCGTAAATTTCCTGTAGTATTGAATGCCTACCCTTCCGATTCCCTGACAGGTATTGTTTCTCTGGTTTACCCTTCTGTCTCTTCCGAAAGCAGAGCAGTTAAGTTTGATCTGAAGCTGCAGGGATTCAACAAGAAACTTTTACCGGGAATGATGGCACACCTTAGAATTCCTGTTTACAGAAACGATAAGGCAATAATTGTCAATGATGATGCTATACTCTCTTCACCTGACGGCAAGAGATTCCTGTTTGTAGTTGACAATGACACCATTGCCCGTCGGCGAATTGTAAAAACTGGTGTTACTGTGAACAGAATGACAGAAATTACAGAAGGCCTGAACCAGGGAGAAATGATTGTGGTGGCTGGCCAGGAAACTTTAAAAGATAATATGAAGGTCTCCCTGCCCGCACCACAAAAAAACAGTAAGTAATGAAACTGACTCTTGAATCGATAAAAAGGCCTGCCGGTACCATTATACTGATGATCGTAATAGCGGTCCTCGGCATAGCGGGATTTACAAGCCTTCCGGTGAATATGCTTCCCGACATCACATACCCTATGGTGAAAGTCTATGTTTACTGGCCTGGGGCAACACCGGAGCAAATGGAAAATGAAGTGGCCATGGTAATTGAGCGAAAAATGGCTACTGTCGACAACCTTGATTACATTGAATCTACATCTGAAGAAGGAGTATATACTCTTCTGGTGAATTTTGATTACAGTGTCGACAGGGACGTTGCATACCAGGATGTTCTTGCTAAGATGGGACTCGTCAAAAAAGAACTGCCCCAGGAGATCCTTGAACCGGTTGTTTTTAAAGCTGATCCCTCACAGCTGCCTGTTGTTGAACTGCTTGTTTCATCAGATAATATGAGTCTGACACAGCTCAGGACCTGGATTGAGAATGAATTTCAGGAGCAGTTTGCCTCTGTTAAGGGTTCCGCAGGAACTGCACTTTCAGGCGGCACTATGCGTGAGATAAGAATACATGTCGACCCAGTAAAACTGCAGGGATATAATATTACTTTATCACAGATCACCGAGAGACTTAAAAATGAAAATATTGACATGGTGGGAGGAAGAATGCTTACCCCCACACGCGATTATATTGTCAGAACCTATGGGGAATTTAAGTCGATCTCTGAAATTGAGGACCTTGTTATTCGTAAATCATCAACTGATGCCCAGATTTTATTGAAGGATGTTGCAGTAGTGGAAGATCTTTATGCCTTACAGAAAATCCGTACCAAATATAATGGCCATGAAGGAGTCCGGATTTCAATTTTCAAGCAGGCGGAAGCAAATGCAGTTGAAGTATCTGATGAGATTGCCCGGAGAGTGAAGGAATTAAAAGAAGAATTACCTGAAACGACAAGGCTGGAGATAATTTATGATCAGGCAGAATATGTAAGACTCGCTACAAATGGTGTCAGGGATGCAGTATTACTGGCCGCCATATTTGTCGTACTGATCACTGCACTCTTCCTGTCGGGATGGAGGCGTGTGCTGGTTCTGATACTGAGCCTTCCGGTTACGATCCTCGGAACATTCTTTCTTATGTGGCTGCTGGGCTATTCTGTTAATATTTTCACACTGGGCGGGCTGGTAGTTGCCATGACAGTGGTCCTTGACAACAGTGTGGTAATACTCGAAAATATTACAAGAATACAGGAAACCGAACCTGAATCATCAGATCAGGTTACCTTAGGTTCACTACAGGTTACCGGAGCAATTATTACGTCAACCGTTACATTCCTTTCTCTTTTTATCCCCTTCCTTCTGGTTCCGGGATTATCATCACTTCTTTTTCGTGAACTGGTTCTTACCGTTGCGATAATAATATTCTTTTCAATGGTGGTATCACTTACCGTGACACCAATGCTGATGGCGCTGTTTTATCCTGCTTCGAAAAGGATAATACCTAAACATGGCATTATCTCACGGGGAGCAGACTATTTCATAAAAGGTATTATATTTATTTACAAACCAATACTTAAGTATTCCCTGAAGTTCAGGTGGATTGTTCTGCTTGCATTCCTGCTTCTTCTTATTCCCGGATATAGTTTTCTGAAAAGAACAGGATCAGAGTTTCTGCCAAAAGCCGATGATGGCCTGATAAACATCAATATCGTTATGCCGACAGGAACTTCAATGGAAGAGACTGACAGAGCGCTAAGCCAGGCAGAGGAGGTAATAAAAAAACAGGAATTTATTAAAGGATATGCCACACTGGCCGGAGGCAAGGTATGGGGACTTGTAACCACTGAAAGCAGCTTCCTGGGAGAGCTTAATGTTGAACTGGTTCCTGCTTCACAAAGGCCCATGAATACTGACGAATATGTGGAGATGTTGCGACCGCAGATTATGAAAGCCGTAAAGGTACCGGGAGCCGTAGTAAAGGTGATGCATGCCAAAATGAAAGGTATCCGACAGATCGGCCAGTTTGACATAGAAGTCATGATCTCAGCGCCCCGAAGCGTCTCCATGCAGGAAATATACAACGTTGCCTCGTCGGTAAGAAATGAAGTCAGAGAATATGAATTTCTTACAGGACTTGATATCTCTCTTCAGCTTACAAAGCCGGAATACCAAATACATGTTGACCGGCAAAAAGCATTTGACCTCGGTCTCAGCTACAGCGATATCGGGAATACAGTCAGGACAATGGTTGGAGGTACCGTTCCCACTCGATATAAAGAGGGTGCATACTATTACCCGGTCAGGGTCGTTATGGATGAAAGAGAGATTCAGTCGTCAGAAGCACTTGAAAATCTTTATGTTTATTCGGCTAAAGGGGTAAAAATACCTCTGTCTGCTGTTGCGGAAGTGGTTAAGACCACAGGTCCTGTTCAGATCGACAGGCAGAATCAGGACCGTCTCATTAAAGTAACTGCAAACGTTGCGGGAATAAGTGTTGGTGAAGCAACAAATATTATAAAGCAGAAACTTGATAATTTCAACCTGCCTTCAGGATACAGAATCAACTATGGGGGCCAGTCCCAGATGCTTTCCGAGAACATGAGACAGATAGCCATAATCCTGCTGTTTGCACTATTCCTTGGTTATGCGGTATTGGTCCTCTATTTTGAGAGTTTTATCAAACCCCTGATAATAATTATAAGAATACCTTTATCGCTGGCAGGTATCTCCTATGCACTTTATATTACGGGAACACCCATCAGCGTGACAGCACTCATCGGAATAATATTGCTTACAGGAATGGAGATCAACAACGGGGTCCTCCTGCTCACATTTATTGATGAACTTCGTGAAAAAGGAATGGATATTAAGGAAGCAATAAAACAGGCTGCACTAATTAGGTTGAGGCCAATTCTTATTACCAACTTAAACAGTCTGGCGGGCTTACTTCCACTGGCTCTTACAATGGGAGACGGAACGGAAATGCTAAAACCAATGGCAATAGTGGTGATCGGAGGTGTGTTATTTGGCCTGTTGCTCGTCTTTATATTCCTCCCTGTGACCTACATGATCATTTATGGTAAAAGACCAAAGATGATAAAAACCTTATAAAAACGTATCTTAATCTCATAATTGAAAGAAATAACTTAAAACATTATGGAAACAACAAAATTTCAAATTCCTGACTGGGCTTTTGAATTTCATGGACACAATTGCCCGTTTATGCCAATCGGCTACCGTATGGGAAGCCTGGCATTAAAAAAACTTGGTGTTGAACGCTGCAAAGACCACGAAATGCACATCTTTTCCGAGATGGGCATTGGCCATCCCCAAACCTGCATGCAGGACGGTCTTATGGCTGCTACAGGAGCTACCTTCGGCAAAAGCATGATAGACCGCTTATATTATGGAAAGATTGCTGCAACATTCTGGTATCCGGGCATCAAAGGCGCTGTCAGAATCTACCTGAAGAATGAGTTTCAGGATAAAATGGCACCCCATGAATTTTTTGCTTACAGGAAAAAAGGCATTGAACCATCACAAATACCCGACACAATATGCCAGGACATCATCAAGGTAGTCCTTGAAGCTACTGATGATGAACTTTTTACTGTAACAATAATTCCTGATTTTGAATATAAACCGGTTAAAGGCTCATTCAATAAGGCAAAATGTGAAAATTGTGGTGAATACGTCTTTGAACGTTACCTCAGGGTCAAAGACGGAAAAAAAGTTTGTATTCAATGTGCTGGACACGCACCAGATGAAAAGGTATTTTACCACCCATTCATAAAATAGATTCAACCCTTCCTTATAACTAAATTGAACAAATATATTCTATTATCAGTTGGTCTGCTTCTGTTATTCTACAAATCAGGAGCTCAGGATAGTAACGGGAAGCTCAGTTTTGACCTGTCTGTCCGGTACCGCTTTGAAGTCTGGAATGGAATGAATGCAAAGAATTATGGCGATGATTCTCCCGGGGCAGTGGGTAGTCTCCACGATAAAATCTTATTTCAAAGGATAATTCCCGGAGTAACCTATAAAAATAAAAACTTAACCGCAGCCTTCCACCTTCAGGATTCGAGGGCATTCGGCTGGTCGCTGCGTAACAGCATATATCCAGACCTGTTTAAGATCAGGAAGACCGGAACGGAGACACCATATTATACCATGAATCCGCAGGAAGAGTTTCTTGAGATATATGATCTATTTGTTGAATACCGGAATCTTTTTAAAAACATTACCATTAAGGCTGGAAGGCAGAAAATATTTTATGCCGACAACAGGATATTCGGTCCGGGCGACTGGGGCAACACCGGCCGCTGGACATGGGACGCAGTGAAAATATCATACAGAAAAGGGGAGAATTATATTGATGCTTTTGCTGGCGGGACGAAAACACATGATCCGCTGATGACCTCAATCCCGTTTACAAACACTGAATATTGGGGCGGAGGAATATATTCACACTTCCGGGTTTCATCCTGGCTAAATGCCGAGCTGTTTTATGCTCTCAAAAGCCAGGGTTCGGCAGACTATATCAGGAATCTCTCCATTAATCGGAATTGGACCGGAATAAGGCTTGTAAATCCGGACAACCATGATATTATTTATGATCTGCTGTTTTCGCAGGAATACGGCAAAGAAAACGGAAAAAGAATAAATGCTTACGGCTATTTCCTGAAAGCCGGTTACAGATTCAGTAAACTGCCTGCCTCTCCTGTTCTGAGCTTTCGGTACACCTATGCTTCAGGAGGCCGGAAGGCCGATGAAGTGATCAGAACATTTGACCCTGCATTTGGTGCAAGCGACAAGTATTACGGATGGATGAACATTGTTCAGTGGTCAAACCTCAGCAACCCGGAAATTGTACTTGAACTGAATCCTTTAAAGGGAAAAATGTGGATAGAAATTAAGTACAATCGTTTCAGTATCCCGGTACCCGATGATGTAACGACACTCGGAACAATGAAAATTCAGCCAGGGAAACATCATCTCGGAGATGAGGCGGACCTTTTTATACGTTACCAGCCGTTTAAAAAATGGCAGTTTACGGGGGTGTTTGGTTACTTTCATCCCGGAGACCTGGAGCAGATAAATTTCGCGAATCCGAAGGATTCATTCTGGACAGCACTGCAGGTGCTTTTTACATATTAGCGGAATCAAAAAAGCCAAAGAGCCTGCCCGGCCCTGGCGGGGCTTTTAAACCCAATAACCCCGGTCGCGTCCGGGATTTGAATCACCGGCAGGAATAAACAAAGCCGGAGGCTTTGAAGCCCGGTAGCCCCGGTAATATCCGGGGTTACAGAGATGGAATTGTTTACAACCCCGGAGGGGTTGAATTTGCAAATCCAGAATTATTTTGTAAATTTATAATCGTGCTAAAAGGGAAAATTATGTCAACCTATACCCAATTCTTATATCAGTTTGTCTTCAGCAGTAAGGGCCGTAAACCTTTTCTTTCAGATAAAAACCAGGATATTCTTTTTGCATATATAGCCGGAATCCTGAAAAACAAATCCTGTCATTCATATATTGTCGGAGGAGCATATAACCATATTCATATAATTACTCATGTTCATCCTGCAATATGCCCTTCATATCTGATTAAGGACATAAAGGAAGCAACCCATGTGATGATAGGCAGGGAGAGATCTCTGTTTCACAATTTCCCCGGGTGGCAGGTTGGATACGGCGGATTTACATATCATATTTCGAGTAAAAATGCACTTATTAATTATGTTAAGAATCAGGAGGAACATCATAAAATTGTTTCATATAAAGAAGAACTGATCAGGATGTTGGAAGAAAATGATATTGGATTCCGGGAGGAATATCTGTTTACATGATTCTTCTTCAACGCCTCCGGCGTTGTATGAAAATATGTCATATTTTCCATGGACGTAACCATGGCCATTGGAATCGGATGCCTCCGGCATCAACAGGCATAATCTGGATTTTCTGGCAGATAAAGGAAAGGCTGTACAGTTCAGGGAGTGGCGTAAAGATAAATACCCATGATTTTGTCAACAGAGGGAAGGGCAAGACAATTATCAGGTAAAAAACTTCCGGATTTTAGTTATTCATTTACTTCACAAAAGGACTTATTTTGTAATGAAAATTTTCCGTCCTTGCAAACCATAATAAGAGCTTTTTATGGAAATTATTCCCGAATCAACCATCACCTGTCCGGTTTGCGGGCATAAGGAAACTGAAACAATGCCCACCGATGCATGCCAGTTCTTTTATGAGTGCAAGAATTGCCATACAGTGCTGAAACCCAAACCCGGCGATTGCTGTGTTTATTGTTCTTATGGAACAGTTCCTTGCCCTTCCATTTAGGAAAATAAAAAGTGCTGCTGAATTGGTTTATTTAAAAATCTTATAAATATTTTGGAGATTTAAAAAATGCCATTATCTTTGCAAGTAATTACTTACTTATATAATGGAACGTCAAAATACAGATATAAGGCAGGAGCAGATAAAGCAGGCAGTGCTCGATATAATCTATACTGATGGATTAAAGAATTTGTCGACACGTAATCTTGCCAACAGGATTGGAATGAGCGAAGGAGCAATCTTCAGACATTTCCCTACCAAACAGGATATTATCCTTTCAATAATTAAAGATGTTCAGACTGATTTCATAGGGCAGCTGCGAAAAATAGCAAACTCACACATGGAACCGGAAGTACGACTGGAAAAATTTGTTTGCGAAACAGTTAATTATCTGACAAAGAATAAAGGAATTACAATGCTTCTGTTCTCAGAAGCTTCACATAATAATGATGTTTCAATGAAAAGCAGTCTTCAGCAAATATTTAATAATCAGAAAAAGCTTGTGAGCAAAATTTTTCTCGACGGTATTGCTGCAGGTACATGGGACGAAAGTGTTCCTGTTGAAAGCCTGGCTATGTTATACATGGGGATACCTGTTTCACTTAATATCGAGCTGATATTAAGCGGAGGTGAATTCCATGCCGATAATTTCTGCAACCGTATGATGCAATTACTTCTTAAAATTCTGAACAAATAATTTTTTTGCCCATAATGTAAGCAATCACTTACATTTAAATCAAATAATATGCTTTACACGATTGTTTTTTTCATCATAGCCATTGCTTCTTTTCTCTTTGCAATGCTCGGACTCGGAGGGGGAATGGTTTACGTCCCGGTGCTCAGCTGGGCAGGATTTGATATGGTAAGTGTTGCAATCCCACTCGGACTATTGCTCAATGGACTAAATACACTGCTGGTCCTTATCCCATTTGCACGCAAAAAACTGGTCGACTGGAAAGGAGGTGCTGTTATGGCAGTAACAGCATTAATTGCGGCCCCGTTGGGTGCGATAACCAGCGACATAGTTCCGGTGCATACCCTTAAAATCCTTTTTGCTGCTATGGTAGTCATCGCTGCTGTAAGAATGATATGGGCTACAAAAAATCCTGAGCCGGAACAAATGATGCCTTTGAGAAAAAGAAGCATCATAGGTTTTTTTACAGGTGGCTTTGCCGGGTTCGTTGGTGGAATGCTTGGTATTGGCGGAGGATTTATTATTGCTCCCATTTTAATGGCCACCGGATATAAAACGAAGGAAGCTGCGGCAACAACTGCATTCGTTGTCACTTTTTCTTCTTTCTCAGGCTATTTCGGGCACATGGCGCAAGGCAAAATGAACTGGCCATTGACTATCATTGTTGTGGCTGCGGTAATAATAGGATCTCAACTGGGAGGACGCTTCATGACAGAAAAGGCAAAATCAAAACAGGTGAAATTAATCTATGCTATAGTTCTTCTTCTGATAGCAGCCAAATTGATTTACGATGCAATTGCATAATTTAAAAAACCAGCTTATGAAAGAAACTGAACATCATCACCACGAAGTAAGCGGCAAAAATCTTGGGTTTGCAATTCTTCTCAACGTTGGTATCACTTTAGCTCAGGTCATCGGTGGCATAATATCGGGCAGTATTGCATTACTTAGCGATGCGGCTCATAACTTCAGCGATGTCCTGTCATTGATTATAAGTTATCTGGCGAACCGTTTATCGGGAAGAAGAGCTACTGAAAAACAGACTTTCGGTTTCCGACGGTCTGAAATCCTTGCTGCATTCATTAACTCAATCACGTTAATTGTTATTGGAATTATTATTCTCATTGAAGCAATACAAAGGCTAATAAATCCTGTCACCATATCTTCCGGCTGGATCATCTGGCTTGCCACTGCCAGTATACTTGTAAACGGAATAAGCGTGATTTTCATACGTAAAGACTCGCATGATAACATAAATATGAAATCAGCTTATCTGCACCTGTTAACTGATATGCTGACTTCAGTTGCAGTACTGGCAGGAGGATTGTTTATGAAATACTTTCACTGGTATTGGGCAGACAGTGTTTTCTCAATGGTTATAGCTGTTTATCTTCTCTATATGAGCTGGGGAATTTTCAGAACATCCCTGCGAATCATTATGCAATTTACACCTGAAGAAATCGACATTAAAAAAATTGCCATTGAAATCGGCAATATACCTGGAGTTAAAAATATTCATCATGTCCACGTTTGGCAGATTAATGATCACGATCTTATGTTTGAGGCGCATATTGATGTTTCAGAAGATCTTAAGGTAAGCGGTTTTGAGAAGATCCTGGAAAAGATTAAAGAGGTTTTATTGAAACACAATATAGATCACTCAACAATTCAGCCGGAGTTTACGGTTAACGACAATAAACAAATTATTCATTAATAAACATTTAACTTAAAATTTAAAATTATGATTAATCCAAAAGAATGGCTCGAATTCGGGCAGAAATTTCACGGACATAAATGTCCTGCCATGCCAATGGGTTTAAGGGCAGGCGCCGCCGCCATGAACGCATTGGGCGTTGAACGTGCGAAAGACGGACAGCTTGTTGCCTTTGTTGATCTTGGAGAAGATCATTGTGCAACATGTTACGGCGATGGACTTCAGGTGATTATGGGTACAACCTTCGGTAAAGGGAACATCAAGAAAACTCACAAAGGGAAATGGGCGGTAACATTGGTTGACAGAGCCACAGGAAGAGCAGTGAGAGTTACTCCAAAAGCGGAAGCAATGCTGAATAATAAAAAATCAGTATTCTTTACCGATTACCGCATGCTCGGCAAACCGGCAAGCACTGTTCCGGATGAGATTGTCGATAAGCTTATTGAAGGTATAATGAATACACCTGATGATAAACTTTTAAATATTTCTCCGGTTTTTCAATACGAACTCGAACCAAAAAAAGACAGTTTTGACGGTTTCGTATGCGAGGAATGCGGCGAAATGACTGTTATGGAATATGGCAGGATAAAAGGAGACAAGAAAGTTTGCATCGACTGCGCATCTAAAAAATAAGATCCATTTATCAGCAAAATGGCCGGATATTTTACATCCGGCCGTTTTTTTTAACTTTAACTGTTCCCGCTTTTATTTAATTCTAATTTTGTTGTCAGATTTCAGGATTATCAGATATGAACGTTGACAATGACCAGGCAGCATGCTGTAATATTAACCTTATCATAAATGATAATTACAATATTGTTAAAAGATACCTGCTCAGTAAAACAGGGGATTCTGAACTGTCTGAAGATATTGCTCAGGAGGTAATGGTTAAACTGATTAATGCTTTTAATAAAAATACTTTTTTACATAATCCGAAAGGTTGGCTCTTTGAAACGGCACGAAACACACTTGCTGATCATTACAGAAGGAGTCTCCCCGCAGAGAATTTTGAAAACATTGTGTTACAGGATACAATTACAAATGAACTTGAAGACTTAAGTAATGAAGCAGCAGATTTTCTTGTACCGATGATAAAATTGCTTCCTGCCAGATACAGTGAACCTTTATTTATGAGCGATATTGAAAATATTCCTCTTAAAATAATTGGTGAGAAGCTCGGGATCAGTCTTTCAGCGACGAAAATGAGGGTTCAGCGGGCAAGGAAAATGCTTTTAGACCTTTTCCATGAATGCTGTGAAATAGAATATACAAAAAGCGGCAAATTCTCTCATTGCACTATCAAGGATAATTGCGCTCCGCTTATTAAAACAGAAGGCGAACCGATTCTCTGAAACAATCTCCGTTTTAAAAAGTAACTGAATTTTGTGTCTTTTCAGATGCAAGTTCCGTCTTACTGTTAAAAGCAATATTATTTTTTAACGATTTTAATCTTAGTTAGCCATAATGAATACACTGATCCAGACACTGAAATATTTTACTATAATAACCGCAGAACTGGTTGTCCTGTTTATATTAATAAGTGCAATAGTTGATCTCATTCTCCAGTATATTCCTGAAGAAAAAATCCAGAAGAGACTATTCGGCAAAGGCATTATCGGGAATATAATTGGTGCAGGTTTTGGCGCTCTGACACCTTTTTGCGCATGTTCAACTATCCCGATAACAGTAGGTTTTCTTAACGCGAAAGTGCCATTTGGTTCTGCTATGTCGTTCCTGATAGCATCTCCGTTTCTGAATCCAGTTATTGTCGGTATGCTTGCTGCACTTGTTAATCCCAAAGCTGCTTTGATTTATTTCATTGTTGCATTTGCGTGTTCAGTTATCTTCGGAGTAATTCTCGAAAAAGCAGGTGGTGAAAAGTTCTTAAAAAATATCAAACCTAAAACAACATGTTGCTGTGAATCGGGCGGTTCAATTGGAATATCGCTGATACAAAAACCGAAAAGATTTAAAGACCGATTGATTGCAGCCTTAAAGAGCGGATGGAACAGTTTGCGCCCTATTCTCATTTACCTGCTGATCGGAGTCGCTCTGGGAGCAGCAATTTATGGTTATGTGCCGCAGGATTTTGTTGTTAGGATTGCCGGACCTGATAATCCGTTTGCAATTCCGGTGGCAGCAATTATCGGGATTCCTCTCTACATACGGGCAGAAACAGCTATCCCAATAGGTATTGCTCTGATGGGGAAAGGAATGAGTATAGGGACTGTCATAGCGCTTGTAATCGGCGGTGCAGGCATGGCAATACCCGAAATGAGCATGCTGGCAGGGATCTTTAAACCAAAACTAGTTGCTGCAATGGTTACAACAATATTCCTGACCGCCGTAATCAGCGGTTATTTATTTAACCTCTTCTTTTAAACTTAGCTGATCACCGGGATCTTACCCTTACCTATTGTTCAGTATAACCCACAGTTTGCGAAAAACTAACTGCCGAGACGATTTAAGTTTCAGGACTTCATAAACCATAGGTTTATCTACCTGTCCAAGGGTAATTGATGCAAGTCCTTCTGACGCACACCAGAGATAAACATTTTACGAGATATACCCGACATCAACAATTTGAAAAGAATTTCCTTAATTCGGCAGCAGTGTTGGTCTTCCTTTCAAAGTCGGCCATTTAAACAGGAATAACAGGGGCTCCCTTTGCACAACAATACAACATAGAAGCAATCCCCACCCAGTTATTATTTGATAAGGACGGTAAAGAATATTACTTGCATTTCGGATATTTTCATGAAGAAGAGCTTGTAAAAGCGCTTAAATTGAAGATTTATTGCTGCCAAGCCGAAACTTTAAAATGCACCAAATGGAAATTATTTCCGAATCTTCAATCACCTGTCCTGTGTGCGGGCACCAGGCAACTGAAACCATGCCCACCGATTCATGTCAGTTCTTTTATGAATGCAAAAAATGCCATACAGTGCTAAAACCCAAACCGAGCGACTGCTGCGTTTACTGCTCTTATGGGACTGTGCCCTGCCCTCCGATACAGGAAGAAAAGAACAAAAATACTGGAATCTAAAGTATGTGTTAGAAAATCAAACCAACATTAATAATTTTCATTTAGAACTTTTAAAGAGATACGGAATAAATGCAGGAACATTTTTTTTATAATTTTCATAATCAGGATATTTTGAACTGCTAATTTTTTCTGTCATCAAGGTACTTCCCTGAAATAATAGTACAAGAAGAATGGCACCGGAAAGTGACCAGTTAATCCATTGGCCAGTTGCAACAACGCTAAAAAAGTAAAAACAAATCCATATCGCCTGCTCTGCGGCATAATTGGGATGACGTGCATAACGCCACAACCCTTCTGTTAAAAAACCTTTATCAAGTGAAATAATATATTTGTTTGTATTTATTTCCAGACCTCTCTTAATTCTCTGAAAACTGTATTGCTGATTGTCGGCAATTGTTTCAATAACAATAAATAACAACATAAAGGCTGCTATAACAAAGTCAGCAAATGAGATGTCTGCCTTTCCACTTTTAGCTACCACTAAAAAAGGTGAAGAAAATAGCAATATCAGAAAATGCTGATAAAATGATATGAAAAACAAATTGAATAACGCGAACCTAATTCGGCCTTTTAAAACTGATAATTCCCTGAGATATTTCCACCTGTAATCTTCCTCGCCCTTCCACGGAACAATACTATAACCGCCTTTACGGTAAAAGTTATATGTTAGTCTTGCCCCCCATATCGTTACCATTATCGCCATTAGCCAAAGCCTTGCCGAAAACGGAAAACATGCAACTGTTACCCACCCGTAAATAATCGGCATCAGACTCCAGAGTTTGTCGGTCTGACTGTAATTTCCAGTTATTTCTCCAGTAAGAAAACACAATAGAACAACTATTGCAAAAATTACTATCCACACATTTATAAGAGGAATCTGATCCGTTATTTTATCAGAAACCCATGTATAATAATTCAGCACGTCAAAATAATATAGCATACTTATCCAGATTTAATTTAACAGGTAATTAAAAAGCAAATCTAATCAAATGAATATTTCCTTTTCTGACAATTTTTAAGAACACTTAAAAAAATTATCTTTGCAGCGGCGATGGAGTTCGCCCTTAACCGTCATAAATTGACTGATAACTCCTGCACATTTACATTAGGTCATTTTAAATCTTATGTAAGATAATTTGTAAATGGTTTATTTAAAACAGGAGTTATTTCATTTTTCAGTCATAAAGCCATGTCAAAATCAGATATAATAAATTCCGACATTGAGATTCTACGAGAAATTGCAAGAAGATTAAATAAGACAGGTATTATAAATTCCCTCGATGAACTCTCAGGAAAAATCTCTTTGAAATTATTCTATCTGGTTGTTGTAGGGTTATTCAAGAGAGGCAAATCATCCGTAATAAATGCATTAATCGGAGAAGAACTTGCACCTGTGGCAGTAACCCCTGTAACCTCAGTAATCACATTCTTCCAATATGCACCTGAAACCAGGGCTGAAGTTATTTTCAGAGGAGGAAGAAGGTACACCATTAATCCGGCAGATGTAACCTATTACATATCAGAAGAAAATAACCCAAAAAATAAAAAAGAGGTTGATTGTGTCAGAATTTTTACAAAATCCCCCCTTCTTGAAAATTTGATTCTGGTCGACACTCCAGGACTGGGTTCACTTTTCAGCCATAACACTGCCACCACAATCGAATTTCTTCCCAGAATTGATGCAGCGCTCTTTGTTATGAGTGCCGACCTTCCAATCAGCAAGGCCGATGAAGAACTTCTAAAGCAAATTAAAACTTCTGTACCTTATGTACTCTTTGTTCTTAATAAATCAGACCTTCTTGGAACTGATGATCTCAAAAAAATGATCAGTTATAATATTAAAATGCTTAAGGAAATTTTCGGAGAAGATTCGGCTCCAGAACTTATAGCTGTTTCTGCAAGAAAATTTTTCAGTAACAATGATAATTATGAACCAGATCATGGAAACATCAAAGCGCTTAGAGAAAAAATCAGCAGCAGAATCCTTATCGGAAAAGATGAAATTCTTACTTCACGAAGTATAAACCTGCTGCTAACCTATTCCAACCATCTGCAAACCTTGCTGAAAGTAAAGTCAGACACCCTTCAGATGCCTCTTAATGAACTTGAGAAAAAACTGGAGGCGATGCAGAATTCAATTGATTACCTGGCTTCAGGCAAAGTTGATTTTGATGCAGTTGTTAAAAGTCGTATAGAACAACTTATAAATAAAGTGACAGAAGTTACAGAAAACAAAAGAAGAGACCTCGAAGCATATGTGAATGCAATACTTATTAATAATAGCACCGGAACTTGGAAGAAAATAAAGGAATCAGACGCTGATGAGTTTGCCAGAAAATTATCAAATGAAATAATTAAAGAATATGAAGAACTGAAAACCAGTCTTGAAGAATCGGTTAAAGAAGAATTCAGCAATATTCTCCTTCAGTACAGTACATTATCACAGTCGTTTATTAAGGAAATTATACGACAGATGAATGAGGTGCTTGGAGTTAATATTGAAGGGATTATTGCCGCATTCGATCTGGACGTATATACATCATTTTATTTCAAAACAGAAACAAATTACTCGGTCCCTTCTATAAGAAAAAATATATTCTATAAAATTCTGCCTGAATATTTTGTCAGGAAGATGGTCCTTAAACAAATTTACTATAACTCCATAGAGCTGATCAATCCCAATGCAGGGAAGATGCGCAGTGATATTGATTACAAAATCAGCGAATCATATAGAAAATTCAAATATCATTTCGACCAGAAGCTTTTTGACTTGCTTCAAAGTCTGAAAAAAATGATTGAAGAAAGTATAGAAAATAAATTATCTATAAACGAAAATATAGAATTCTCAATTAAAATTATAAATGCTGAATTCGATAAAATAGAAGCTATTAAGAAACATTACACATAACTTTTTTCATATCATGGCTGCAATTTTTTGAACTATTATTAACTGAAATATTATGAAAACAGAAAAAATAAAACTCCCCGAAAACCATCGTCGTTCTCTTACATCAGCGCTGATGACCGTTGAACAGATGCTTTTCGACCTGGAAGCATCATTAAAATACCAGCAAAAAGGTTGTTGTTACGAGATTGAGAATGACCTGGCTGATGATGTTATCAAAAACGACCTTGAAATTATCCGCGAAGCCCGCAGCCGTCTATGTAAATTATCAGAAAAATATGACTCAGGAAAATATATTCAAAACCTGAGTAAAATAGTAAATGCCAGAAAAACTCGAATATGGGAAGTCCTGATGGATATGAAACCCAGAAAACAGAAGGGCTTTGGCGAGTTTCCAAAAGAACTCGCCAAAGAATATGAAAGAGATCTGGATGAACTTCTTTCTGTTACCGAAAAAATAATTTACTGATGCCCTTTCAGGGTTTTATCTTTTCAAATAATCCCAGAAGTTTTGTTCTGTAGAACTCTGCAATCTGTTCTTCATGCTCACCGATAGGTTTGACTGGTATCAGGTCAATTACTTCCGCAGGTGCGAGACCTGATTTGTAAAACAGGTTCAGCGCTGCAACAACACTCTGGTATATTGCCTGTTCACTTTCATCCTTCGTCAGCCCTGTTTTCAGTCCAATCTCCCCAAGCTCCTTCCACTGGAACCAGAAATAGGTTGGAAGCATTGCCGACATGATGGCATAACTTTCAAGCTTCTCCTCAGGAACTTCAAATGTATGTCCCAGATTTCCCAGCAATGACATTACGGCTTTTTTTTCAGCCTCATCAAAACCAGAAGCAAATGTTACAGGATTATATCCCTCATTAATATACGAAGTTGCATTGGGTATAAGTCTTGCAAGGTTTTTTACTCCAGTAAGCTTCGAAGAAAGTTTCGTGAAATTAATTTTTGGCGCAAGTGAAATCACAATCGAATCAGGCCTGAAATTGTTCTTCAGACTTTCAAGAGTATCCATTATTACTGGTGGATGCAATGCTATGAAAACAATATCCTGGGCTGAAACAGTTGCTGCATCTACCTGCTCCACTTCCGGAAAATTTTGTTTCAACTTAGCAATTACATCGGGATTAGAATCGGAAACAACTACTTTTCCGAATTGAACATTCTTGTTCTTAAATCCCTGCAGAAGGATTCTCACAACCCTTCCTGCTCCTATAAAGCCGATTGAATTTTTCATGTCTGCACTATTTTAAAATTGATAACTACCTTAATTTATAAAATAACTCTAAGTGGGCCACAAAAGGCTATAAAAATATCCGGGAATCTCATTCCGACACAGCATCTGCCGTCCTGTACTGGTTAATAATCAGATATAAAGCTGATATCAGAATACTCAGTACCACGGCAAGATCAAATACTGTGTAAGCAACCCTGACAATGGAATAAATCTGGTCAAACTTAATAATCATGAGGAAACCTGAAACGATCGCCAGTATCAGTAACACTGCCTGGGTTTTTCCCATTAATGAGTTATTCCTTTTCTCATTTCTCAATCTTACCCATACCACAGCCCCCGCTATCAGTGCAGCCATAGTAATTATAAAATGGTTAGCATCAAGAGCCAGCCTTGATGGAAGCACATAGCTTCTTACATCGGGTTTAAGAAAAACAACGGCCGTGGCAGCAATTATTAGAAGGTGCAGAACTGCAAGCAAAGGCTTTGAAAGCCTGAAAAATTTTTCTTTCCTGTTATAAAAAAGAAACACTGACAAAATAAATGTGAGCAACAAAAAAACCGTAAGCGGATACAGTGCTGATTTCAGGTATTGCTCCCTGAAAGCTGAAAGCCATACCATGAAACCTCCGCTTCCCAAAATTTTATATTGCTTCTCTGTAATCGGCTCTGCGTTGTCGCTAAAAGGATAGATTGTTATATTGCCATAAAATAATTCAGATTTGAACGAATGACAGTCGGTACAGCCGTTTACTCCGAGGGCGGCATTTGCCGGGAAAACTTCGTGGTTGTATGTATGCACATTTGCGTAGGGGGAGGCTTCCCATTCATCTTTTTTAATAGTGTAGTATTCAGACCCAGAAGTATAAACTCTGTCATTCATAACCCATACAACCCGTTTCCCTTCCATCGGATATTTTGTTTTTACCAGCATTGATGACACCGCTTTGATCAGGGCATCTATTTCCTCTGGACGATTAACTTCAATCACTTCATCTCCGTTGTCATCCTTAATTGAAGACAATTCAGGATAGTTTGACGGGTCAGCCATATGGTCCTCCCACATCTTTACAATATCTCCCATTTTGGGCTGCATCAGGCCAGGTTTTCCCTCAACCTCGATGCCCGGCCAGGTACTGTGCACCCTGTTTGCCGGCCTGATTTTGCCCTTATAATTTATGAAGACAGGTTTATAGGGATCTGAAGGTTTGTCGTCAAAACCCATCATCTGAAGATTTCCGTAATGATTGTAATATAGCATATCAGGACCATAAAAAGTCCAGAGTCTTTTTCCCTTGCTGGGTATTTTTGTATCCTTATTAAATACATCGCTTGCCTGCACCTGGGCGGCCTTAACGATTCTTTCGGGTACATGGCATGTCTGGCAGGCCAGATGGTCGAGGTGCAGCTGGGGTAGCCAGGTGTGTTTGGCAACCGGAGCCCCCATATTGCCGTTGGTGTGACAATAATTACAGTCAAGTACAGTGTTGTCAAGATCATCCCTTACATGTCCGCCGGGATCATCTCCCTTGCCAAACTGGTGCATTTCCCTTTCATTTATCCGGGAATCTTTTGCCCTTGAGCCGGCGGGATGACAGTCGACGCATTTAAGGCCGGCTCTCAGATGAACATCTGTTCTTTCATCATAGTTAGCTCCCCTTTTTTTCCATCCCGGCTGTGCATGGCAAAAAAGACATGCTTCATTTCTTGGTTCCCTTACAATATGCGGTGACAATTTCCCTTCAGCATCAAACTTTGAAATATCATATGTTACTTTCACAGGCTCATTTTTATCAACTGAACCCGTCACTGTGCCAAGTCCAGAGCCTGCAACCGGAGCCCACCTGAAGTTAAGAAGTTTCAATTGGTTTTTTCTTTCATCGTTGTTATATCCCGGCAGGTGGCATATCATACAGTCGGCCTCAAGAACCCCTGTCTCACTCCAGCGAGCCTGAAAATAATCTCCGTCGAGATCATTCTCTGCGCCAGGTTTGTATCCTTTTTCAACCATAAACCTGTCGTACCGGTTGCCTTCCCTGTCGTATTCAGCCGAACCGCCACCCGGGTGACATTCCCCGCATCCTGCGGTAATAAAGCTGAATGAAGTCATGTCTATCGTACGGGCTGTAGAATTCTTTTTTGGTGAAAGATGCCTGTACAGAGGTGCCGGTGAACACCATGTGCCACCATAGTTCCCGGGAAAGGAAACCCACTGATAACGCTCTGCCATCCATTCAGGCAACTCTTCACCCCTACCCTGCTGGAAGTGGAATCCCTGCGTAATTTTGTCATAATCATGACATTTGCCGCATGTTTGTTTGGGCGAATAAGGCTTGTCAGCATTTATCCCGTGAACTGGATCAATAAGGTTGCCATCCTCATCATACAGATTAAAAGGTGGACAGACACTTCTCTGGGTTGTCCTTTCTTTCTTATTGACAGTGTTTTGAGCTTTGCTGAATATTAAACCAGTAATAAAAAATGCCAGTAGAAGAACTGCTAAATATGGCAAAAGAGAAACAATCCTATGTCGGATCATAGTTTTTAAGATTTATTTTGCTATTTACCTTTTTCCCTGGCTTTAATCTGACACATACATGAACCCGAAAGCCTGAAATTTTTATCAACCTTAACAGGTAACCCATCCCTTTCCCATTCAACCATTCCGCCTGCCATATTTGCAACATTGGTATATCCGTTTTTAACCATATACAGTACACATTCCCTGCTTTTGAGTCCCGCAGAGTCAGCAAATATCAATGTCACATCACATGGCAAACTGTTATATAACTCTGTAAATCTGCTGAATGGTATGTAAATAATGTTATCCACATCAAACATTTTAAAACTTGTCATGTAACCTTCTCTTACGTCCACAATTGTTGCACCCTCTTTACACATTCTGTAACATTCAGCAGGGGTGTAGTTCAAAACATTATGGGCAAAAAAGCCTTTTAACGAGTCATTTTTAATCATAATTCCGAAAATTCTTTTTCATATTTTGATATCTTCATATCTGCAAAGTCACTTAACACCTTACGAAGCAATTGCCAGTTTTTCCAGTTAATACAGTATTTAATTCTGGGCGCCTCAATGCTTCCCTGTATAAGACCTGCTTTCTGAAGTTCTGTCAGATGTTGTGAAACAGTTGAATCAGCCAATGGTATCACTTTTGATATTTCATTAAAGCAACAAGTGTCAAGCGATGCAAGATGTTTCAGAATAGAGACTCTCGCCGGGTGAGAAAGTGCTTTTGCGAATCTTGCAATAAGAATATCTTCATTGCTGTACCTTTCCTTCTTTGGTGATGCCATCTGCTTAAAAAATAGTTGATTATACTTTGTATTTCGTAAAAATACGAAAATGAAATCAACAACACAAACTTTTTATTCGTAAAAAATGTTAAAATGGAAACCTTTTTTTATTTATTGTCTCTGAAAATGCACCAATGTATCTGGTTATATAGAAGTCTTTAACTTTCCTTCTGTATTGCATAATAAACCTCGGATGTTCAAGGGGAATAATCTTATTAAAAAAACCATATTTTTCATTGATTTCTTTAAGAAACCTGTAATTTTTGCCGGTGCCCAGACAAAAACACACATCATTTTTTATACCAAAATCAAGCTGACGTTCAATATTTTCTACAATAAAATCATAAACCGCCCTTAAAAGATCAGGGTTATCATAGTAGTTGAAATTAATTTCCTTACCTTCTTTAGCGGTCAAGGTAAACCCGAGCGGACTCACAGCACTCAAATAGAAATGGGAAAAAAATCTATTTACACCGCCAAATCTATCAATCATTTCATACACAAACTCAGATGAGAGTTCCCTTGACTCAGTCCCCTCCATAATAATTCCACACTTTTCCCATAGCCTTATCGTATCAGTAAATGTAATTCCGGTTATTCCGGCACCGAACCTTCCTGGATTGATACCAAGAATAATATTTCTCGGATTATTATCACTGTAAAACTTCCTGTAAAACTCTTCCACCACTTTCATAACCCGGGAATCCTTCCTGTAAGGGTTCATTATTGATATACCAGGTGGAAGAGTTTCTCTAATATCAAGATTCCTGTAAAATGCTATTATCCTGTCTGCCAGTGATGATGCCATAAAATAAAAAATCAGGATCCATAAATATATGAATCCTGACTTAAAAACATGATTAATGCCATTTATTTTTGAATCTTCACACAGCGTACTGAATACTTGTTTGTCTTTTCCGTGCCGTGCATATCTCCGATATCTTCTTTCCTCGATATATCGGCCACGGGAGCATTGAATACCGTAAGATAACTGAAATATTCAGCATTGTTTTCGTCATATTCAGTTGATGTCCAATAATACCCGCTTTCGTCTATTTCTGTAAGATTACCTTCATGATCCTGCATACCTGCAAGCTGAATGCTGTAAGCATTTGATTCATTAGGACGTGCTTTCATTGCCTCCTTAACTTCATTATTTGTAATAAGTGCTCTGAATTCATCACCCGTTGGAAGCCTCCAGCCATCAGGGCAGGCCTTCATAGCTGTTTTCCAGTCATAAAGCATCCCGTATTGCTGTATCGTATTAGGGTTATTATCAAAATAATAGGCCCCTCCGGGAGCTTTATACCTCAGGTTTTCAGCCATCCACACCATTCCCTGTATGGTAACAGTTTTGTAAACATTCCCATCGCGGGGATCCTTAAAAGTACCCTGGGCATTGACGGAAATATACACGGCTGATAATAATATTAAAACAAAAAATTTTTTCATATAGAAAATTATTTTTAACTCATTTTTCCCTCAAAATTCATACCATCTTTAACGGCTTAAGGAAATGCAAATATACTGTTAATATGAATAATAAACATTTAAAATTTCAAAATATTATCAAATGCCAGCAAAAAAATTAACACCCTGCCTTATAACAGTTTATATGTATCTCCGGCAATCATTTATCATAAAATCCTAACCTGCAGAAAAATTCTTAATTTTGTACGTTTTTGAAAACCTGTTTTTCCGGATGAAAAAGCCAGATATTCTCAAACCTTATGGCGACAAGCAGCCAGTTTTCGACAAACGTTATCTCGAAATGGCTCTTATCTGGGCAAAAAACTCATACTGCAAAAGACGCCAGGTAGGGGCGCTGATAGTTAAAGACAAAATGATTATTTCCGACGGCTATAATGGCACACCGGCTGGTTTTGAAAATGTGTGTGAAGATGAAAACGGACTGACAAAACCATATGTTCTCCATGCCGAAGCAAATGCAATAACGAAGGTTGCAAAATCAAATAATTCGAGCGAAAATGCAACCCTTTATGTAACCAGCTCACCCTGCATGGAGTGCTCAAAGCTAATTATTCAGTCGGGGATAAAAAGAGTCGTTTACTGCGACATCTATCATAATACCGATGGACTCCACCTGCTTAAAAGAGCAGGTATAGAAATTGTTTACGTTGATCTGGAAAAAGATATTTATGAAATACAATAATCCAAGACGCAGTATATATCTTCCCATTATAATTGCTGTTTCTGTTTCACTGGGAATTATTGCCGGGTTACTCCTTCCCGGGAATAAAAGCGGAATTCTCTCCACCAGTATCCGTCCGAAGTATGACAAAATTCCAACATTGCTCAACATAATCAATTCAAGCTATGTCGATACGGTAAATATTCCAGAGCTGGAGGAATCTGCTATCAGTACTGTACTCAAGAATCTTGATCCTCATTCAATTTACATCCCTGCAAAAGACATGAAGCGTGCAAATGAACCGCTTCGAGGCAACTTTGAAGGCATAGGCATTACATTCAACCTGCTCACCGACACTATTCTTGTAATAAGTACCATTCCTGGTGGACCGTCTGAAAAAGCTGGACTGATGGCAGGTGACAAAATAATATATGTGAATGATTCCCTTGTAGCAGGCGTTGGAATAACAGAAGATGGAGCCATGGGAATGCTCAGGGGCCCAAGGGGTACAGTGGTAAAAGTCAAAGTTTTACGCAAAGGCTCCGCCGGACTGATTCCATTTGAAATCACACGCGACAAAATTCCATTGCATACTGTTGATGTAGCCTATATGATAAATAATAGCACAGGCTACATCAAAATCAACAACTTTGCTTTAAATACACACAATGAATTTACCGAGGCCCTTAAAGATCTTAAAAACCAGGGCTTAAAAAGTCTGATTCTGGACCTCAGGGGTAATGCCGGAGGTGTAATGGACCCGGCAATAAAAATAGCCAACCAGTTTCTTAAAAAGGGACAGCTGATAGTTTATACACAGGGACGAGCATTCCCTAGAAGCGAAGCCAGAGCTACCGGTAATGGACTCTTCGAAGAAGGAGAACTGGTTGTACTGATAGATGAATATACTGCCTCTGCCAGTGAAATACTTGCCGGTGCAATACAGGATAACGACAGAGGAACTATTATCGGACGCCGCTCTTTCGGCAAAGGACTGGTGCAGGAACCTATAACTTTTTCTGACGGCTCAGGCCTGCGGCTTACAGTTGCAAGATACTACACACCCACAGGAAGATCTATTCAGAGACCATATAACCAGGGCAATGATAAATACTACGAAGAACTGGCAAAAAGGTTCGAAAGGGGAGGTGAATCTTTCAGAAATGCTCTCGAAGATACTTCATTATTCAAAAATCTTCCAAAATACAAAACCGCAGGAGGAAAAACAGTATACGGAGGTGGAGGCATTATTCCAGATATATTCATCCCTATCGATACTACAGGCATATCAGATTACTTCATCAAAGTAAGAGATAACTTCATCATAACCCGTTTTGCACTCAGATATACCGAAAACAACAGGGAGACTCTTCAGAAATTTACCTCAGTTAAAGAACTTGAAAACTATCTTGACAGTCAGAAACTTCTCGAAAAATTTGTGCAGTTTGCAGCTGAAAACGGCGTAAAAAAAGAACCGGAAGGAATTAGAGCATCCGGTAAAATAATCGAGATACAGGTTAAAGCCTATATTGCCCGCAATATTTTAGACAATAAAGGTTTCTATCCGATCTGGGAAAAACTTGATACAACTCTGAAGTTTGCAATTGAATATCTGACTGAGAAAGAAAAGCACTGATTCCTAGTAGCCCATGACGGAATCGAACCGTCGTTTACAGACTGAGAATCTGCCGTCCTAACCACTAGACGAATGGGCCGTTACTGACCGGTTGCGAATTTTTTCAATCTATTGCCGGCCTTTTCAACAGGCTGCAAAAATAAATATTTTAATTAATAATCCAATAAATGGAATGTGTGTACTTTTTAATCCAGCCCTCAGCCTCCAAGTGCCCTGAGTAACTCTTTCTCCAGGTTTTTCAGGTAATCAGAATTCAGTGAGCGCTCTTCAATAGGTACTCCTATTTGCTTCTGGGTAACAATCTCAACAGGCGCCCTGCTGAAAACAACTATTTCATTGCCCAGCAGCAAAGCCTCATCTACATCGTGTGTTACAAAAATAACAGTCCGCCTGTCTTCCTGCCATATCCTTGAAAAGGTTTGAATCAGATTCAACTTAAGCTTGATATCCAACCCTTTAAGCGGTTCATCCATTAAGATAATGTCTGAAGGATAGGCAAAAGCTCTTGCTATTGAAACCCTCTGACGCATACCTCCGCTCAGTTTCGCCGGGTAATAATCTGCAAAATCCTCAAGCTCAACCAGACTGATAAACCTGTCGGTTATCTTTTTCCTCTCTTCCGGTAATAGGTTTCTGTCAAGAACAAATTCAATGTTTCCCCTCACACTCTTCCAGGGAAGTAAACGAGGCTCCTGAAAAATATATGAAACAATCTTCCCGTCAAAACCTGCAAGTGTCCCGCCATCCGGTGGGATTATTTTACCAAGAATATTCAGCAAGGTTGTCTTGCCACATCCCGAAGGACCAAGGATACATGTTATCATACCCTCCGTAAAACTGATGCTGAAATCCCTGAAAATTTCAACTTCACCATATCTTTTATGCAGACCTTTTACCTCAAGGGTCATACTTATGCCCTCCAGATAATAAGTTTTCTCTCACTCCAGCGGATAACCTTCTCAAAACCATAGCTGATAACCACTGCAATGATAGTCCAGGCAATCACAACATCAACATTAAGAAAAGTCTGTGCATTTTGCATAAGCGTGCCGATGCCATATCTGGGATGACTAAGCACCTCGCCAGTTATTATTGCCCTCCAGCCTATTCCCATAGCACTCGAGGCTCCGCTGATAATAAACGGCATTATTGCAGGTATGTAAAGTTCCTTCACAATTCTGGCGTTCTCAACTCTATAAAACTTTGCCATCTTCACCAGGTCACGGTCAACGCTTTTGATACCATCAGAAACGTTTGTACAGATAAACGGAAACATGGTAAGCATTGCTATAAATACCGGAACTGTTCCAGGTGTCAGCCATATAAGGGCAAGAAGGATAATTGCAATAATCGGTACCGACCTGATGGTAACCAGCACAGGTCTGAGAAATGCATCAACGTAAGGATTGACACCGGCAGCTATACCAGCCAGCAAACCCAGAAAGAAAGAAACAATGAATCCCGTAAGACTGCGAAGAATGGTAGTGCCTACTGTCACTAAAAACCTGTCGTCAACAAAGAGCTTCAAAGTGGTTAACAGCGTTTTTTCCGGTGAAGGAAGAACAAATTCTGAATTGAAATAAAGTGAAAAAAACTTCCAGGTAACCAGAATAATGATTACCGAAACAAGACTCACATATTGCCTACTGGTAAATGAAATTTTCATCCGGTACTTTACCTCCAACTATATCCGGATTCATCCGGTAAAACACACTAAGATATTCGTTAACTTCTTTTTTTACATCTTTTGCCCTTGCAAATTTAAGATTTGAAAGCGGAATCGCATTGAATGCCGACTCGTAATCGGGCAGAATGCCATATTTGACAATCAAAGTTGCTGCACTGTCGGGATAAAGGTTTACCCAGTTTGTTGAAGCCTCATACGATGACAGAAGCTTTTCTGTAATATCCCTGTTGTTTTTGAGCATCTCCTCCTTTGCCATAAAGGCTGTTTCAGCAATTGGAATTCCTTCAAATTTAGCCCACTCCTCATTGAGCGAAAAAATTCTTCTTACAGATCCGTTTCTTTTCATAACCATGCTTGCAAGTGGTTCGGAAAGGACCGCCAGCTCAGTCCTGCCGGCACCAACAGCATTTGCGAGGTCAACATGTGTCGGAAAGCTATAATCGAGTGTTATCTCTTTTTCAGGATCAATGCCATTTTTTCTGAGGAGATATCTGAAAAGTTCATCTGGAGTCATACCGCGTGCCATGACATGAACCCTTCTGCCACGGAGGTCGTCCCATCTTTTAACCGTGCTGTCGCTTCCAACAAGATAGAGCGTACCCCATACAGGAACGGCAACAAGTTTGTAACCAAAACCTTTATTATAAATAATTGCGGCCATGGTAGTAGGCAGGATGGCAAAATCAGCAGTTTTATCAATCATCATTTTCCGTACCTGCATGGGTTCATCAAGGATAGTTGCTTTCACGTTATATGGCCCCCCAGAATTCAAGCTGTCAATCAACTTTATCATTCCCATTGACGATGGACCTTTAAGAGTGGCAATAGTATAAACTCCTGATGAATCTTTACGGGTTACATTACTCCTGCACTCGCACAGAAGAAATAGAACTAAAGAAAACAACAGTATTAAAGAAAGATATTTTTTTACCATACTACTTAAAATTCCGAGAGCAAAGCTATTTATTTTTTGATACTTAATTCAACTTCAAAAGTTACTTTTACAATCAGTCCATGCCTGTAACACCGCCAAAATTTATTGTTATAATAAATCTGAAAAAGGTTTAGCAAATAAAAAATAATTCTATATTTGCATCGCAAAAGTTAACACCTGTTACTAATCCGCGAAGCGGGATTTATTCCGCTCAAGGAGCTACAGGTTCAAACAAAACAAAAATCTGATCCGGAGGTAATTCTGATGGAAAAGAGAATAGGAACAGCAATAATTCTGGTAGAAAACCGCAAAAGCGTTCAGCGACTCAACGAAATCCTTTCAAACCATTCCGACATTATAATAGGACGGCAAGGACTTAACCGGAGTACAGGCCAAAGTATCATCTCTCTTGTTCTTGAAGGAACTACCGACCGGATCAGTTCCCTTACTGGCCATCTGGGCCGGCTGAAGGGTATCCAGGTAAAATCGGTACTCCTTAAAAATAAGTGATATGAACAAAATCCATACTTTTACAACAATTGGTTTATTGATTTCTTCCCTCACTCTTTATAGTCAGGCAAACAAAAAGACTGAACAGGTGCGGGATACTCTAAGCCCCGTTACAGGTGAAAAAGTAATTCCCTTAAGTGAAATCGTGGTGTCCAGTTTTAGGGTTAACCATGCAGTAAAAGAATTACCGGCACCTCTGGCTGTTGTTGGCTCTTACAATTTCAGGAAGTTTTCTTCACTGACACTTTCGAATGTTCTTGCCTCCGAACCCGGTATTTCAATGGGGAGCGATGGCATATGGTCAACAAAAGCAGTCATACGTGGCATGAATGAGAATCGCCTTGTTACCCTGGTCGACGGTAACAGGATTGAAACAGCCACCGACCTGACAGCCTCACTCAGCATGATAGACATAAACGATATAGAGCGCGTTGAAGTAATAAAAGGTGCACAGTCGTCACTTTATGGTACAGGTGCCATGGGCGGAATTATAAACATTATAACTAAAGACGGCTATTTTGGAAACAGACCTTATGTATCGGGCAATATCACTTCGGGATATGCCTCTGCCAATAACTTCTTTACCGGCCATGGTGAAGTGAATACCGGTTCTTCGAGATGGTATCTCCGGCTGAGCGGGACATACGGTAATGCTGATGATATACGCACTCCTGAAGGTATTCTGCCAAACAGCCAGTTCGCTTTTAATAATCTGTCTGCAAAAATCGGTTTTAAGGTATTCCGTAACCATATCCTCAGGGTCCAGTTTCAGAACTATCATGCAACTGATGTGGGTATTCCGGGGGGTGAAGCTTTCCCTGGACCAGCAGAAGCAAAATATACCGATATCAGCCGGCAGCTGATTTCAGTAGATTATGAGATAAAAGATATCACCCGTACTCTTACCCAGCTGAAGATAAATTATTTCATGCAATACATTCAGCGCGATGTTGAAATGATACCCAACACTGTTACCGTAACGCCTCTTCCATCAGGTGGTTCCCAGAGAACAACCCCGGAACTCGTCGTGCCAATCGGGAACCATCTTATAAACGGAACCCAGCTTCAGAGTACATGGAAATTTGGTGAAAAAAATATGCTCATTGCAGGAATTGATGCATGGGCACGTAAAGTTACCACCGAACGGACAAAATATATAAAAACAGAAGTATTGGATGCCAGTGGAACAGTTGTTAAAACCAACAATATTGTAAGGGGAGAGACCCCAATCCCTGTTTCAACTTTTGGAAGCGCAGGTATTTTCCTTCAGGACGAACATCAGTATAACGAACGGTTGAGAATTATCGCAGGAGGTCGTTTCGACGGCATAATTGTAAAGAATGAAAAGGGTTATGACGTTGACTATTTGATTGTTAACGGAGTACGCAACGACACCCCACCCAACCAGAGAATAACTTTCGAAAAGGGACAAACAGGCAGCATCTCATGGAGTGCAAATGCCGGAATCCTCTACAGAATTATTAATGATGCCGATCTTTCAGTCAATATGGCCAGGGCGTTCAGAGCACCATCGCTTGAAGAGCGGTTTAAATATATTGACCTTGGGAATTTTGTCAGACTGGGAGATCCAGAACTTTTGCCTGAAAGAGGACTTTCTTCAGATCTCGGTATAAGGGTATGGAAACCCGATTTCAACCTCCAGGCAGATGTTTTCATAAACCGTATATCAAACATGATTGTTGAGACGCCCGGGCAATTCGTCTATACAATTAATACAGGTCCTGCTGAAGGCACAACCGATACCCTTCCCGCTCTTGTTAATGCAAACGTCAGCAAAGCATTACTTTATGGCTTCGATTTTGGGTTGCAGTACAATTTTCATTCAAATTTCGTTCTGTTTGCCTCAGGAGCATATGTAAGGGGTAAAGATATTGAAGCTGATGCCAATCTGCCCCAAATTCCTCCATTAAATGGCCGTCTGGGTTTACGTTATACCTTTGACGGCATCGGTTCGGCTGAATTAGTTGCTACAGGTGCAGCCCGCCAGGATAAAATCGCAGAAGGCGAGAAAGAAACCGGCGGATACATCAGATATGATATCTCATTCAACTCGGAAAATATAAGATTGTGGAAAATAAGATTCCGTGTATTTGCAGGTATTGACAACTTAACCGACCGCAGCTATACCAACCATCTTGCAACTAACCGTGGCAGTATTAGCGTGGAACCTGGCAGAAACATTTACATCAGGGCCACTCTGACCTTCTGATCAGACCAGCCCTTATAATTAATAAGGTGATTTAAAAAGCTTTTTTGGTTTTTACCATTAAATTAATGTCTGCCGGATAGGTAAACCCTACAGTAGAATGTATTATTATTTTCTAACCTGGCATTCAGAGCCCTGATTTTTATTCATTAAAAATCTATTTATACGGCTACTGTTTATTTTTAATTTTCCCATATACAAATGTCCTTAAATCATTAAGATCAAATTGATACTTTTTTCTTAACCGTCCAAGTCTTTCATCAGCATATTCTCCTGGAATTTTAATCGCTCCTGTCAGTTCTTCCAATGAGATATTATATTTTTCAGCAACTTCTCTCAGGGTCATAGAGCCATTAATATCAGGATATTCATATCTTTTACCATGTGATCCTTCTTTATCAGAATCTTCAAGCGTTTTTGTTTTATCATTGTAAATTAAATTTTGATGTAAACCAGCTTCAGTATCATTTTCTGGATTTGATTTTGTTTTATCCTCAGTAATTAACATTTCAGGAGCTTTGTAATTACTTTCCAAATTTTTGATTGAAGCCTTATGCCTCATGTTCCTTCCCTGGAACTGATTAATTTCAGGCTTAATAAAAAATGGTATCAGGGCAAGAAAGACACTTAATGAAATTAAAACACTTAATACAATTCGCGTTATTACACCTGAAAACATATTACGAAATAGGCAAATTATCATTTTCCAGTGTAATACAATATGCAGAAATAACAGAAAAAGGAAGAAGAGTGAGAGATATAAATGAATGCTTCCCCATTGATGACGGTCAAGTCCAAGAAACCATAACTCTATATTGCTCCCGTATACTTCATTTACCTTGTAACCTGGTAATATAACAAACTTTATAAGAAATCCCAGTCCGGCTATTGCCATTAAGATTATAAACATTATTATATCTATTAAGAAATTGATTTTTGATAAATTCTTTCTCTCGCTCATTGTTTCATAGATTTATTAGAATTTATTCCATTTATTGCCTGTTTTTTGAAAAACACAGTAAATTTATATGAACATTTGTTCATAAAAAATTTTTATAAAATTTTTTTAATCTATTTCGTATGAAAATCTCAGTCCTTTCTGAAAATAGTTCGGGTCATTTTACACCTGCAGAACATGGACTTTCATATTTTATTGAACACGATGGCAAGAAAATCCTGTTTGACACAGGGCAATCAGATCTGTTCTTAAGAAATGCCCAAAAGATGAAGGCAAGTCTTGAAACCACAGATTTTATAATTTTAAGTCATGGCCATTTTGATCATGGTAACGGCCTTGAGTATCTTAAGGAAGGTAAACTTGTTTGTCATCCTGGATGCTTTGTTAAACGTTATCGGGCAAATGACAGAACTTATATCGGCTTAAACAAAAGCAAAGAAGAATTATTATCAATTTTCGATTTATACACCAGCCGTGAACCTTTAAAAATTACTGAGAATACATATTTCTTAGGTGAAATTCCAAGAGTGACAGATTTTGAATCAAAAACAACAACTTTTATTCTTGATGATGGTTCTCCTGATTTTGTAATTGATGACAGTGCTGTTGCTTTAATAATACCTGAGGGATTATTTATTATAACAGGATGCGGACATTCAGGAATTGTTAATACTCTCAAACATGCGATGAAAGTAACAGGCATAAATAAAATATCTGGCATTATGGGCGGATTTCATCTGAAAAACATTGATAAACAAACAAATGAAACTATAAGATTTCTTAAAAAAAACAATGTAAAACATGTACTGCCTTCACATTGCACTGAATTACCCGCTTTAGCTGCATTCTATGATTCATTCAGTTTTAACCAGGTAAAAACTGGTGATATTTTAACTTTTTAAAAAAATTAATTTATAATGAACATATGTTCATATTATCTATTATATTTGCATAAATAAATTTAACCAATAATATATTTTAATTTATTGAAAATAAAAACATTAATGTTGAACAATAAACATTGCAGTTATGCCAGGAGGAGATCGTACCGGACCTCTGGGACTGGGTCCCGGAACCGGAAGAGCATTAGGTTATTGCCATGGATATGATTCACCGGGTTACACAAAGTGGCCTGGAGCTGGACTTGGAAGAGGATTTGGCAGGGGGTTAGGCTCCGGTAGAGGATTCGGAAGGGGTTTGTGTCGCTGGCTCCCCTATGCCGGGTACAGCGTTACATACCCGTGGACATATTCCATAGGCAAAGATGAAGAAATCAGACTGCTTAAAACGCAGGCTGAAAACCTGAGCCGCGCTCAAAAGAATATAGAAAAGCGGCTTAAAGAACTCGAAAAAGAAGGGGAGTAAATTTTTACTCCCTTTCTTTTTATCTTTCATCAGCATCTGCAGCCCCAACCTTTTAATGATCAGAGTTTTATCTTCACCCCTCCGAAAACAGTTATTCCGGGCATGGTGTAATAAATATTCGTAGCATATTTTTGATTGAGTAAATTCTCACCACTGATAAAAAATTCTGCAAACCTGAATGGGGTATATGAAATTTTTGAATTTAACAATGTATAAGTTTCATATGCTTCTTTACCAACCGCAGGATCAGTGTCGAGATGGTTTACGTACTGAAGTGAGGCATTAAACCTGAATTTTCCGATGCTGTAATTTCCGCCTGCATAAAAATTATGACGCGGAGTCGCATAAACAGGTGTTTTCATATTAGTATAAGAATACGTCATATTTAATGTCAGATTCCTCAGCAACTGGGCATTTCCGCTGAATTCAATACCTTTATTGTGAACCTCACCGGCATTTTGCAAACCCTGCATCGGAACACTGATTATCATGTTTTCCCCATCAACAATGAAGCCTGTAAGCTCCATACTAATTTTATTCTCCGCCAAACTCATTAATATCCCCGTTTCATAATTCATTACCGTTTCAGGATTAAGATTCACATTATGATTCCACACGAATAGCTCCCTGATTGTCGGACTTCGGAATCCTTTCGATACAGAAACTTTCCATGTTGAAATGTCAGTGAATTTCCATGTTATACCTCCGGCAGGTATCCAGATCGTCCCGTAAACTTTATGGTTCTGCATTCTTAATCCTGCATTTAAAGTAAGTTTTTCAAAAAGTGTTTGCTTGACAAAACCATAAATTCCTGCATCATAAACAGTTGTATCAGTTATCCTTGTGTCGAACCTTTCATTGTCAGCCTTTCCGCCATAAATCAGATAGTCGCCGCCAATTGTAAAGTTATTACCTGTAAATAATCTGACAGTCTGGTAAATATTCAATCCATAGTTTTTATCGTATGAATGAAACCCGTCCGAAATTATATGTTCTCCAAAATTGTAAAACATTTTGAAGGTACCTGAAACAATCCCGTAATTATTGTCAGCCGTCAGTGCCCAGTATCCTCTGGTTATATCAAGTGAATTGCCAGGGTGCGCATTAATAGTATCAGGTCCGGGATCTGTTGCTTTAAACTTTGCAAGGCTGAAGTCGGTACTCAAACTAAGACCCTGCACCGGTTCATAGCCAATTTTGATATATCCATTTGTTATGTTAAAGTCAGAATTTGGCCTGTGACCGTCGGTCTGGTCATGATTGACCGACAGAAATGTATTGAATTTATCCTTTTTATAACCGGCAGAGGCCATATATTTTTGAGTATTGTATGAACCATACATTAAGTGGGCATTGCCATGCAGACCATCTTCCTGCTGTTTTCTGGTAATAATATTTATTACACCTCCCATCGCATTTGATCCATAAAGTATTGAGGCAGGGCCCCTTATTACTTCAACTTTTTCAACATCAGAAGCAACATAAGAGTCGGGTAATGGATGACCGAATATTCCCATAAACTGTGGATGGCCGTCAATTAGCATCAGAACACCTGTTGTCGGGCTTCCTCCAATTCCCCTTATGGAAACCTGTCCGGCAGCACCGGTGGCAACACCGAAACCCATTACGCCCCTTTCGGTAACAAACAAGCCGGGTATTCGTCCGTTTAAAACCGGCAATAGAGCTGTTTCAGTGCTTTCACTTATCTGCCTGCGCCCGACCACTGAAACAGCCATTGGCACATACTGCCTGTTAACTTTAACTGTGGTACCCGTTACGACAACTTCGTCAAGATTAATTGTATCCTGCAGTGATGGATGTTCTGTTTCCTGAGAAAACAAAGAGAGAGTAAAAGAAACAAAAGCCAAAATCAAACTGAAAATTAATTCTTTCATAGTATTACGTTTTTTATAAAAGGTGTTACTGCAAATATAAAAAAATATGAATGCAAGTCAATCTGCTTTACTCATTATTAATTTCCCGTGTTTTATTCCTTTAATGCTGATAAGTTTTTCAGATAATTCAGTAAGTATCTTTGCCTTTCCTTTTACGGCAATAATTTCCAGGCATGTATCGTGACTGAGGTGAAAATGCTGTGACGACAGAATCACATCAAAATAATCGTGCTGTATTTCATTCGATCTGGCCAGAATATCCTTTTTATGATGGTCGTAAATCATAACAATGGCGCCTGCAACAACATTGTTACATTGCCATTTTTTCTCCACAATATGTTTCTCAATCAGGTGTCTCAGCCCCTGCGATCTGTTTGTGAAATTATTATCCCTGACATACTGGTCGAGTTCACTCAGCAGTTCTTTTTCAAGACTGACGCTGAAACGGATTACTGCCATCAGTAATATTGAAGAATTTTAACAAAGTTAATATTTATTCCGGTTTGTTTATTATCATTTCAGCAATACTATCAAAAGTCTTTATTGCGGTAGCATTTTTCAAGCTAAATACAGTCAAACCCTTCTCAGCACCTTCGCCTATTTCCAATACAAGAGGTATCTGACCAAGAAGAACCGTATCAAATTCTTTGGCCAGTTTCAGTCCACCACCTTTGCCAAAAACATAATATACTTCATCGGGGTGTTTTTCCGGTGTGAACCATGACATATTCTCAATTATACCGATAATTGGTACATTCAAATCCGGGTTTCTGAACATTGATGCTGCTTTCCTGGCATCATTCAACGAAATTTCTTGAGGCGTAGTAACAATAATTGCTCCTTTGAGATTCAGCTTTTGCACCGTCGTAAGTTGAATATCACTTGTCCCCGGTGGAAAATCAATAAACATATAATCAATTTCACCCCAGTCGGTTTGTTCAAGAAGCTGTGTCAGAACCTTACTTGCCATTGGACCTCTCCATATTACAGATTGATTACGGTTAATAAAAAACCCTATAGAAATAATTTTAACCCCGTATTTTACCACAGGGAATATTACTTCCTTATCGCCGAAAGCTGCTACTTCAGGTATAGCAGTTTCTATTCCAAACATTTTTGGAATAGATGGTCCAAAAATATCAGCATCGACAACTGCAGTATTAAATCCCTGGCGTACCATTGCAACAGCAAGGTTTGCCGCCACAGTTGATTTACCCACACCTCCTTTCCCCGATGCTATAACAATTATGTTTTTAACTCCTTCCAGTTGAATTTTCTCAAATGGATATTTTACTTTTCCTGATTCTTTATTCTGTTCCATATCATATTTAATTTTAAACTTATTTCCAGCTCCGGATTTAATTCAATAATACTCTTTCTATTTACCATTGCTTTAATAATATTTTCATCATACGGTAAACATCCTGCGACAGGAATTTTCTTTACCAGACACCATTTTTCAATCTCTCTTGTTACCGAAAGATTTAGATCATATTTGTTTATAATCACAAATATTTGTATATTAAATTTTTTTACAAGTTCAACAATTCTTTCAAGATCGTGTAACCCCGAAATTGTGGGTTCTGTTACAATTACCACCTTGTCAACACCTGTAAGGGTTGATATTACCGGACAACCTGTTCCTGGCGGACCATCGAGTATAATTGTTTCAAGTCCATTCTCTTTAGCTACCTGCTTTGCTTTTTCACGTACAACATTTACCAGTTTACCGGAATTCTCTTCACCGGGAGCCAGACGTCCATAAACCATCTTACCATTACGAAATGTTCCCGCATATATCTTGCTTTTATCGTTCCGAATCATGCCTATTGCATTTTCCGGGCAGATACGTGAACAAAGTCTGCAGCCGTCGCATGCAATTTCAGATATTGATACCATCTCTTCTTTAAAAGAGATAGCATTAAAACGGCAATAATCAATGCATAACCCGCAGTTTGTGCAAAGCGAGTAGTCTATAAAAGCTTTCTCGCCCGTAATGAAAGCCTTTTCTTCTTCGTGTGAGGGGTTAAAAAGCAGGTATAAGTTAGCCGCATCCACATCGCAATCAGCAAGAACAACTTTCCCATTCAGCGTGGCAAATGCAGCGCTAATACTCGATTTACCAGTGCCTCCCTTACCGCTTACTATTGCTACTTCCATATTTTAAAATAATGTTTTCTACTGTTGCAAATAATTGTTTGCTTAAAGAGGAATCATGTTCTGATGCAATCTTTCCAACCGAGTATAATTCAGCAATCTCTTTTTTAAAAGGTATCTCGAATAATAAGGGAATATTTTCCTGTTTTAGGTAATCATACACATCCCTGTTACCAACTCCAGCCCTGTTAACAATCACACCATATAACTTATTTAATGTTCGCAGTGTCGCGACACTTTGTTTAAGATCACTCAGACCAAAAGGTGTCGGTTCGGTTACAAGTATCACATAATCGGACGTCCCTGCTGTCTGTATAAAAGGACATGATGTGCCGGGCGGAGAATCAAGAATTACAATTTCTGCCTGGTTATCAATATGTTTAACAGCTGCTTTAATAACTGGTACAGGCGACATTACTCCAATATTCATTTTTGCTTCGATGAGTGAAAGTTTGCCATTATTTGAGTATAAATTAACCTTTCCCAGCGAAACCGGTTTCTCTGAAATTGCTTCAAAGTTACAGGCAACTCTGCATGCACCGCAACCATGGCAGAGATCTTCGATAACCTGAATAATTTTCATTGGAGGCAGGATGAAAATTGCATTGTAGTTGCAGTATTCATGGCATTTACCGCAATAAGTACAATTATCTGTATTTATAACCGGTACCAGCTGGGTAACTTCAATTTCCTTTACCAGTTTTGTTTCAAAGAATGCAATGGAATTTGGCGCTTCGGCATCGCAATCAATAAGCATTGCCCTGTAGTTATTCTTTAACAGCGTATAAAAGATATTTGTTGCAACAAAAGTCTTGCCTGTACCTCCTTTTCCGCTGGCAATAGCAATCTTCATCATTCCCATATTTGATAAAAAGAATTCTTTTAACACCTTCAGAAATCATATACCCATATTTAGAAATTTGTTTAACAATAATCCCATGTTGCCATTTATCACATTTTAAGATGATAATTCCTCAGAAAAAACTTTTTCCCGTTATAAACTGAAACCCTGATTAATTTTTGTCTTATTAGTGATTCTACCACTTCATACGCGGCATTATCCTTTTCAAGAAGTTCATTAAGCATATCTTCCCGCATAGGATGAACAGCTGTAATATTTAGAATGTCTTCATAAATATTTCCTGTATAGCCGGTTCTTGTGCCTTCAAAACCAGTTAGAAATTCTGCTTTTATTTTCTTATCATTAAAAATCTGCCATGCCCGGTTAAGAGTATCAAGACTGGCAGGCTTTACTTCCTTAGATGATGGTGGCCGGATTGGAATCGCAAGGTATGCGGTAGAAGGATTAATTTCTTTAATCAATTCTGCCAGACTTATAAAGTTCTCATCATTATCGTTTACACCTTCAATCAGCATGGTTTCAGTACAGAGCTTACCCTGAAAACGTGAAGTGAAATAAAGTATACCATTAATGATTTTTTCATAATCAAGCAAAGGCGAAGGACGATTTACTTCTTTCCACAAATATTCATTACCGGCATCCATTTTCACAGATACCCAGTCGGCTGACAACATATCGTTATATACAGAATCATCCCATAGTAATGAACTATTAATAATTACAGCAACAGGTAAATCAAACTTTTTCAATAATTTAATACTCTTACCCAGATTAATATCAAGGGTAGGCTCGCCGTTTGACACAAATGTTAAATAATCCGGAAAATTTTCTGCGTTCAGTTTTTCGAGATGTTGTCCAACTTTTTTATAAATCAACTCAGGCTCATAAAATGATTTTCTACCAGTTGTCTGTATAAGAGTTTCTCCCACCTGACAATATATACATGCATAAGAACATGTTTTTGGTGAAACTATATTGTTTATACCGAGACTTTTGCCCAGCCGTCTTGATGGTACTGGACCAAAAGTTATCATGACTTAAAAATTTTTTTAATTAGAATCCGTTCCAGACGAATTATAAACCACCATACTTCCACGAGGCACTTTAAGAAATTCCGATACGACGTCACACTTTGCCATTAAAAGAAAAAAAATTCTTTTGTCATTCAAAGTTAATAACCCTTCAAGATTACCCTGACCTTTTGAAATAATTACATCTGCCTTTTCAAAACACTCCTTAAAAACATTATCAGATTTTTCAAGTATAACTGATGGTATATCATATCCGCTGGAAATAACTTTAGCCACCATATTTATGCCTGTATATAAAGCATCTTCTATTGTAGCATCATTTATAACCGGACCTCCTCTGACAACAAATGTTAAATGCGGATGATATATAGTACTTATAAAGAGCTTGTCGAATACAATCTCTCCCGCATTATCTCCGATATATAAAACTTTATCGGCCTTTTCAATCTCCATTTTCAGTTTCAGAGAATGATCTATAGCAAAATCTGAATTAAGAACCATATTTATTGTAGTCTTCAGATCAAACTGGTTCTCTATTGCAAAATCAATAATGTTTCCGGCTATTGCAAGTCGTAATGCCGTACTGAACGGATCAGATGAATTCCTTATTATTTCATTGAGTTCTGGAACTAATCCTAAAACCAGATCATTACTTTCTTTCTTTTCCCTTTTGTAAGGATCAGGATTATTAGTATGATTCTTTAAAATATAATTAACCTCTCTCGAAAATTCAGGCATACTAAGCTTCCCCCACTTTTCGCAGAAAAGGTTCATCACATCCTGCACCAAGCGGTTACCTGTATCAGTTGTAAATTTTTCTTTGGCTATAAGTTTTTCAATTGCCCTTGCAAAGCAGAAAAAACATCTGTAGTCTGATATCATTCAATCAGCCGGATTAATGATTGCAGTAATTTGCACCTGCTTCAAGTGTACCATTCAGAAAATCTATTACCAGGTCAGTGTAATTTTTAAATGGGGCACCTGTAAATACATTGATCTTATGCCTGTTAAACAGGTCAATAGCCCTGTAACCCATTCCTCCGGCAATAATGTCAGTCACTCCTTTTTCCGCAAGCCACGCCGGTAATACGCCAGGTTCATGAGGCGGAGGTGTAACCAATGTTTCGCCGGTAATCGTAACGCCCTCTGCATCAACAATTGCAAATTGTTGGCAATGACCAAAATGTTCACATAAAATTCCCTCTTCCAATGGAATGGCTATACGTTTTTTCATAATACTAATTTTTATTAAGTTTAAACAACCTCAAATTATTGTTTCTGACCTTCCCCCGGGTTTTTACCTCTTCCTTTTCCCCGTCTTGCACCTTGTCCACGGCCGGCATTGCGACCACTACCTGGTTGCAGAGATTCTGGGTCAAAATTTTTACCTTTTCTGCATCTGCCCAGTCCTCTTCCTGTTCTCGGGCCTTTACCTTCAGGCCCTGTTCCATTCATACGTGGCATAACTTTAATTTTAATGTTTCAACATATTTATAATATCCCTGATTGATTTTTCAGGATCCTTAAGAACCACCATCTGAATTTTCAGATTGTCGAGCAATGATTTAACCTTAAAGCCAAACTCACCTGAAATTATTTTTTCCACATTCCGCGATGCCACCAGCTGCACTGATGCAGGCCCGGCTCCTTCTGTTGCATCTTTATTCGGGTTTAACACAAATTCTATATTGCCTGTACTTGTATCATAAATAACAAAACAGGCACAGCGTCCAAACCGCTGGTCCAATTTGGATTCAAGCGAGTCACCTGTACTTGTAATTGCAATTTTCATATTTGTAATTTTTATCAAGTTCTAAAATCTCTTCTTCTTTTTCCAACTCTCTTTCTACCCCATCCATGATAATAACAAAAATTATCTGGAGACGCAGGATCCTTATATATCATCTCAGGCAAGAGATCATAATTCACAATCATGGTGCTTCCACACAAAGGACATTTCTCCGGGTTACCCTTATTACCAGGATTATTGAAAAAACAACCACAATCATTACAGAAATACCAGCTACTATCGAAATATATCTTACCTCCTTCTATGACAATCTGTTTTCCCTCGACAATTGCTTCAGCAATCTTCATCCTTGCACTCGAATAGATACGGGTTAGCGTAGGACGTGAAACACCCATCATTTCAGCCGCCTGACATTGATGTAGCATATAAAAATCACAGAGCCGAAGCGATTCGTATTCTTCAAGGTTAAGAAATACTTTTCCTGAACTTGTTCTGTTATCGGCAAACCCATACGGTTTCATTCCTGATATAACAGGAGGTTTACCGATTCTGCGCATTTTAACCGGTCGTGGCGACATTATTACAATTAAAAATCCGTCACAAAAATAATGAACTTATGTTCATAATCCAAATCAATAACAATTTTTTTATCTTTATTTTAACCCTGATAAATTAACGGAGAGTACAATTAAGACATAAAAATCTGAAGGGTAGCTGATAAAATCAAAAAGACTTAAAATCTATTTTTCTTAAAAAATTTTTCATTACTTCCAACGATTTTTCCTTTTCCTCAATAAAGCCCATATGACCAGAATTCTCAAGTATTATCAGTTCAGCATTCGGTGGCAGTTTAACCCTTGTCTTCATCGATTCGCACTGGATATAATTATCTTTTGCTCCGAGTATCCAGAGGCATGGAACCTTTCCTGCTTCCATAAGATGAACCCTTGAAGGCCTTGCCATCATTCCTCTTAATACTGCGGTAATTCCTTCATCTCGTATCCCCGATGCAATTCTCTTTGACCTTTCAAACGCATCGTGAATTTTTTCAAGGTTAATATCGGCGTACATACGTTTTACAGCATCGGGATAAAGCATGAACTTTTTGCCTCCCTCAACCATCCTGATATCATTTTCCCTTCTTTTTAAAACTTCGGGAGTATCGGCAAAGGGATGTGAATGAAACAGGCAGTAACCTGTAAGTTTATGCGGAAATTTTTCGAGAAAAGCCAGTGTAACATATCCACCCATTGAATGACCTGTAACGAAGGCTCTGTCAGTTCCGGTTACATTGAGAAGGGCTTCAGTAACATCGGCCATAAACTCCATTGTGTGAGTATGATTAAATATGTCCGAATTGCCATGCCCCGGAAGATCAATAGCAAGAACCCTGAAGCTGTCTTCCAGGGATCCAGCAAAATCTTCCCATACCTCTGAAGTTTCGAGATAACCGTGTATGAGTACAATTACAGGCCCTCTACCCTGGTCGGTATAAAAAATTTTCTTACCAGCGAAATGAAAATAATTTTTCAATTTAACTATGTTTTCTCCAAAAATAGCCAAATGGTAATAAATGAGCAATGCAGCAAATAAATTTTTTGCCAACAATTAGCATGTTTATTTCATAAATTTTAATTTAATTTTATATCCATCTGGAGATTGTATTTGTTAATTTACTCATAAACTCATATTTAGTCAATGTATAAAATTCTTTTTTCATCCGTTTCTAAGAAATTTGTTATGGCTGTTGCAGGTCTGTTTCTGATATTATTCCTGCCTGTACATCTGACTATCAACCTGATGCTTCTTAAAAGTGATCCTTTACCTTTCAACAGGGCTGCCCATTTTATGGCTTCCTTCCCGGTTATTAAAGTATTTGAGGTAATACTTTTTATAACACTTATAGTTCATATCTTTTACGGGATATGGCTGCAGATTCAGAACTGGAGGGCACGGCCGGTAAAATATGCCAGTGGCCAAAAGTCAGAAACCTCCTCCTTCTCAAGGTTCATGATATGGACAGGCCTAACTGTCCTGATTTTTCTAATAATTCATTTTTTCAATTTCTTTTTTATAAAACTGGGAATTGTGGAAGGGAACCCTGAAGATTTCTATTCTGTTGCTCATGAACTCTTTAAAATTCCTGCTTATAATTACATCTACCTGGCTTGTTTTCTTCTTCTTGGATTTCACCTGCACCATGCATTTTCTTCGGCTTTCCAGACGCTGGGGCTTAACCATCGTATATGGACTCCCGTAATCAAAGTGCTTGCCTGGGTCTATTCCATTGCAATTCCCGCTGGTTTTGCAACAATAGCTATAGTATTATGGCAGTTAAAATAACATGATGATAATTTAAAAACTATGACGATTTTAAACTCAAAAATACCGGAAGGACCTCTTTCTGAGAAATGGACAAGATATAAGGAGAATGTTAAGTTAGTTAGTCCTGCCAACAGGAAAAAGCTTGATATAATCGTTATCGGTACTGGAATTTCGGGTGCAGCAGCTGCTTCGGCTCTGGGCGAGCTCGGTTACAATGTAAAGGTTTTCTGTTACCAGGACTCTCCGCGGCGAGCTCATTCGGTTGCCGCTCAGGGGGGAATAAATGCTGCAAAAAACTACAAAAACGATGGCGATTCTGTATACCGGCTCTTTTATGATATGATAAAGGGTGGCGATTACCGTTCGCGTGAAGCCAATGTATACCGTGCAGCGGAAGTCAGCAATCAGGTAATAGACCACTTCACCGCCCTTGGAGTACCCTTTGCCCGCGACTACGGTGGTACGCTCGATACCCGTTCTTTTGGAGGCGTGCAGGTATCGAGAACATTCTATGCAAAAGGACAGACAGGTCAACAATGCCTTCTGGGATGTTACTCCTCGCTCAACAGACAGATTAAAAAAGGTACGGTTACCATGTTTCCCCGAAGGGAAATGCTCGATCTTGTTGTTATCGAAGGGAGAGCACGGGGAATAATAACCCGCAATCTTATTACCGGCGAAATTGAAAGACACTCAGCCCATGCCGTTGTTCTTGCAACAGGCGGTTATGGAACTATATATTATCTTTCAACCCTTGCAGTAAATTCCAACCCGTCGGCAGCCTGGAAAGCCTACAAACGTGGTGCCCTCTTTGCCAATCCAAGTTTTATACAGATACATCCAACCTGTGTGCCACAGTTGAACGACTATCAGTCAAAGCTCACACTCATGTCGGAGTCGCTGCGAAACGATGGCCGGATGTGGGTTCCTAAAACAAAAGGAGACACAAGAAATCCCAATGAGATACCTGAGGAGGAGAGGGATTATTTTCTCGAAAGAAGATATCCTGCATACGGAAACCTCGTGCCTCGCGATGTCGGCTCAAGAGCTGTAAAGGAAAGGTGTGATGCTGGTTACGGAGTGGGCAAAACTGGTCTGGCAGTCTATCTCGATTTCAGGGATGCCATAAAGAAGCAGGGTAAAAAAGCAATTGAAGACAAATACGGAAATCTGTTCGAGCTTTACAAAACCATTACCGGTAAAGACCCTTACGAGGAGCCAATGATGATTTATCCAGCCGGTCATTATACAATGGGCGGACTGTGGGTTGATTATGAGCTGATGACAACAATACCCGGATTATACGCCATAGGCGAATGCAATTTTTCTGATCATGGTGCAAACCGCCTTGGTGCAAGCTCATTGATGCAGGCTGCTGGAGACGGTTATTTCATACTTCCTAACACAATCAGCAACTATCTTGCTGACCAGATAAAAACACCACGCATACCTGTAAACCTTCCAGAATTTGAAGAATCCGAAAGGAGTTCTATTGAAAGACTTGAAAAACTGCTCGCAGTTAACGGAAGAGAAACAGCATCATCATTCCATAAGAGGCTCGGTAAAATTATGTGGGATTATGTAGGGATGGTGCGCAATGAGGAGGGACTTACAAAAGCATTGTCGCAGATTCGTGAGCTGAGGGAGGAATTCTGGAAGAACCTTAAAGTACCTGGAAGCATAAACGGACTGAACCAGGAACTTGAAAAAGCAGGCAGGGTGGCTGATTTCCTGGAGCTGGCGGAATTACTGGTTATAGATGCTCTTAATAGAAAAGAATCTTGCGGCGCACATTTCAGGGAGGAATACCAGACACCCGATGGCGAACCTCTGAGAAATGATAAAGAATACGCATACGTGGCTGCATGGGAATATACCGGTCACGGTAATCCCCCTGTACTACATAAAGAAGAACTTAAGTTTGAAGTAGTAGAGATGAAAGAGAGGAGTTATAAATAAAAGTCTGGGTTATGGAGCATGAGTATTCAGGAAGGGTTTTCAGTTCCGACAATAAGTATTCAATTATCCGATTACTGAATACCAATATCACTAATTACCTGATACTTTGTGCTCTACGCCCTGAGAAATAAGACAAGAAATAATTTTACATGAAGAGTAGAAATTAATTAATAATCCGGATTATGAAGCTTACGCTCAAAATATGGAGGCAGAAGGATAGCAAATCAAAGGGACGGTTTGAAACATACCACATGGAAAATGTTTCGCCCGAAATGTCGTTTCTTGAGATGCTCGATGCTTTAAACAAAAGGCTCGTTGAGGAAGGTGGCGACCCGGTGGCTTTTGACCACGATTGCCGCGAGGGAATTTGCGGTTCGTGCGGTATCTATATCAACGGACATCCACATGGTCCTGTTCCGGGTATTACAACCTGCCATCTTTCAATGAGGTACTTCAATGACGGCGAAACTCTATGGGTTGAACCCTGGCGTGCAAAGCCCTTTCCGGTTATTAAAGACCTTATTGTCGATCGTAGCGCCTTTGATAAAATACAAATTGCAGGAGGATTCATCTCAGTAGATACAGGCTCGGCACCCGAAGCAAATTCAATACCTGTGAGGAAACAAAATGCTGATATGGCTTTCGACGCCGCTATATGCATAGGCTGTGGGGCATGTGTAGCAGCCTGTAAAAATGCATCTGCAATGCTTTTTGTCTCCGCAAAAATATCACAGTTTGCCCTAATACCTCAGGGCAGAATTGAAGCAAAAGAAAGAGTAAGGGCAATGGTGGAAAAAATGGATGAACTTGGCTTCGGAAACTGCTCTAACACAGGTGCATGTGAAGCAGAATGCCCGAAAAAAATCAAAATCTCAAATATCGCCAGACTAAACAGAGAATATTACAAAGCCTATTAAAAATAAATGTTTATGAAACTTTCGTGTTTTGTTAAACACAAAAAATTATGAAAATAATTTTTCAAAACATGGAGCTTCGATAGTACCATTAAAAATAAATTATTTACACATGAAAAAAATTTTCATAACTTTCTTTTTAATTATGTCATTATTTCATGCCACATCTCAGACCATAGTCAACCGCGACCCCCTCATCAGGAAGATGGTTGATGCAATTTCAGGGGAAAATCTTGAATTATACGTTAGAAAGCTTGTCAGTTTTCATACCCGTCACAACATGAGTGAGCAAAATAACCCTGAAAGAGGGATAGGTGCGGCATGGAACTGGATAAAAGCTGAGATGGAAAAGAACATTCCCCAATCGGGTGGAAGGCTTTCGGTGAAGTTTGAAGAGTATAAAGCAGGCGGTGAAGGACAGAGAATACCTCAAGAAATTTTATTGAAAAATGTAGTTGCAACACTCAAGGGAATTAATCCCGATGATGACAGGGTAATTGTGATAGGAGCCCACTTTGATTCCCGGGCAGAAGCTGACAATGATTTTACAAGCTTCGCCCCCGGTGCCGATGATGATGCCTCCGGTATTGCGGCACTTCTCGAGATGCTGAGAATAATGTCTCCTGTGAAATTTTCTGCCACAATTGTATTTATTGCTTTCTCGGGTGAGGAACACGGTCTTTATGGATCAAGGTTTATGGCAGCAAAGGCCAAACAGGAAAACTGGAACATAATAGCTATGCTTAATAACGATATGATTGGCAATAGCGGTTCAAGTGAAACACTTCTTAATGATAATATGAGGGTAAGGGTTTTCAGTGAGGGGGTACCAGCATTTGAGACCGAACAGATGGCTGCCCTGAGAAGATATACCTCGGGTGAGAATGATAGCAGGGCCCGTCAGCTTGCTCGATATATCAAAGAAATAGGAGAACGCTATGTTGATCAGATAAACGTTACCCTGGTATTCCGTAACGACCGTTTCGGTCGCGGTGGCGATCACACTCCTTTCAGCCAGCAAGGCTTTCCTGCTGTTAGAATATGCGAGTTCAACGAAAACTACGATAGAACTCATAAGGTCCCTGCCCTTGTAAATGGAATACAGCAGGGAGATCTTCCTGAATATGTCGATTATGAATACGTAAGAAAAAACACTGGCATAAATCTAGCAACAATTGCTAATCTGGCCCTCGCACCTTATGAACCGGTAAACTGCGGCATCGTAACTGCCGGCCTGAGCAACACTACAACCCTGAGATGGGAAGAACCTTCAAAGGGAATAAAACCGGCCGGATATTATGTACTGATAAGAGAAACATATCAACCACTATGGGATAAGAAGATATTTGTAACAGGTACAGAAGTTACCCTGCCCTATTCAAAAGACAATTACTTCTTTGCAATTCAGTCGGTTGACGCTTCAGGTCATGAAAGTATCGCAGTTTTTCCGGGACGTGCAGTCCGACAAACTCAATCTCAACCAGTACGCACTAATACCGGCAGAAATTAGGAACATACCGACTCAATCTCTTCAACCGTTTTCGGAATAGGTCTGCCAAGCAGACGGCACCCTGTTTCTGTAATTGCAATATTATCCTCAATCCTTATTCCTCCAAAATCCCGGTACGATTCGAGCCTGTCATAACATATATACTCTTTAAATTTGCCTTCAGACTTCCACTGGTCAATCAGCTGAGGAATAAAATAACAACCTGGTTCAATTGTGATTACATGGCCGGGTTTGCATTCGAGAGCGAACCTCAGAAATGAGAGACCAAACTGGTCACTGCGTTTTGTCCTGTCGTTATACCCTACATAGTTTTCACCCAATCCTTCCATATCATGCACATCGAGCCCTAGCATATGACCCAGACCATGAGGCATAAACAGAGCATGTGCACCCTGCATCACAGCCTCTTCGGTATCACCTTTCATCAGTCCAAGTTCTTTCATCCCCTGTGCAATTGCTTTGCAAGCATCAATATGTATCTGACGGAACGACTTACCCGGTTTTGCTTCACCAATAGCAAGATTATTTGCCCGGAGCACAACTTCATAGATGTCCCTTTGCCTGCTGTTGAATTTGCCTCCAACAGGTGTAGTACGTGTTATATCTGAAGCATAATGCAAGAGAGATTCCGCTCCTGCATCAGTAACCATCATCCTGCCTTCAGTAAGTATGTTGTTGTGTGCATGGTTGTGAAGTGTCTGACCGTTTATGCTAAGTATCACAGGAAAAGCCGGACCAGCACCCTTCGACCATGCTATACCTTCTATAACACCAAAAATCTCCTGCTCCTTTACCCCAGCCCTGCACATCTTCATTGCTGTAACATGCATTTCCCATGAAATATTTACAGCCTTCTCAATCTCCTCAATTTCAATTGCTTCTTTTATTATTCGCAAGGACACAACTGCTCTGATGAGTTCTTCTGATGCAAGTGTCTTCATTTTACAGGGATCCTCCTTTAAAAGAGATCCAAGCATCATTTTCGTTTCACCTCTGTATGGTGGAAGAAAATGTATTTTACGTTTCTTAGAAACTGCATCAGCTATTATTTCTTCAAGCTTCTTCAAAGGGGCTGTTTTTACAATACCGCATTTCATGGCAAGCTCCCTTACCGTTGGTTGTGGTCCCATCCATACAATATCATTCAGATCAAAATCATCACCAAAAATCCATTCATCTCCGCTGTCGAAATCAATTACCCCGGCGAGTCCGGGAAGGTCGAGTCCGAAAAAATAAAGAAAACTGCTGTCCTGCCTGAAATGATAAGGATTAGCTGGATAGTTAACTGGCGATTCAACATTTCCAGGGAAAAACGCCAGCCCCGACTTAACGAGAGACCTCAGTTTCTGCCGTCTGTCTGAATAAACTTCACTGCTGAACATGATTCTGCTTTTTTAATTTTATTTTCAGGCTAAGGTAATAACCCCTGTGTGATGAAACAAGTTATTTAAATTTTTTTGTTAATTAATGCGAAGAGAATTTGTTATTAACAAAATATTTTTATATTCGCATCAGATATTAACATCTTTTCAACACTTTTTCAAATGCCATACCGCCGACTGCCAAACACTGATAGTGCCAGAATCAGAGCTCTGAGAACCGCTCTGCTGATAGGAAATGAAACGCCTCCCCATAAACTGGCTTTTTCACAGAAATCATTGATGAAACTCCAAAAATTTTTACCCGAATTTGAAAATGCCATAAAATTACAACGCCAGTATTTCACCTCACAGGCAAGGAAAGTAAAAAACTACTGGGAAATAGTCCGTAAAGCCCGGATATATATTTCACATTTTATAAGGGTTATGAATATGGCAATTTACCGAGGAGAACTCCCCTCTGAAATAAGAGCCTATTACGGACTTCCTACCAATGAACTGAACGTGCCGTCGCTCAATACCGAAAACGAAATTGTAAGCTGGGGAAAAAGAATTATCGATGGTGAAACCCTGCGGATAAAAAAAGGAGGAACTCCTATTACAAATCCCACAATTGCTGTGGTTAAAGTTCGCTACGAGCAGTTCATCGATGCTTTGAATGCAAAAAAAACATTAAATGAAAAAGCTTCACTAATGTCTGAAAAAAACAATGAACTCAGAAAGGAAGCTGATGAATTAATTCAGAATATCTGGAATGAAGTAGAAAAATATTATTCCACACTGCCGGCTGGTATAAGAAGAGAAAAGTGCGAGGAATACGGTATTATATATTATCTGAGAAAAGGAGAATTTGCCGAGCAAAATAAAACTGCAGAAAACGTTTAAAATCATGCTTCAGGAGTATTCGTACCGCTTGCTGACATTTTTCTGTGGTTCATCCAGAAATAAAACAATATCACACCACCTGTAAGTATCTGAATAAAAGGCACTTCTGTCATTTTCATGACACCCTTTTCGGAAAATACATCAGTAATACTATCCCATCCGAAAATAAAAGAAAAAGTAATAGCAATTGCATTATTGAAAAAATGAGCAGCTATAGGCATAAGGATATTCCCTGTCCAAATAAAAATATATCCGAAAATCAAGCCCAGAATAAGTCTTGGTAAAAAACCGTAAAATTGTAAATGTATAGCGCTGAATATTAACGCTGTAATCCATACAGCCAGATGCCCTGAACGAATCAACTTTCTGAAAACCTGCTGAATAACCCCTCTAAATATCAACTCTTCACTTACCGCCGGAATAATTGCCATAATAATAAGATTAAGAATATAAGTATATGCATCAGGTGTTTTAATAAGAAAATTCGTTATTTCAGCAGCTTTTGATTCTTTTTCTTTCATCCACTCCTCAATTCCTGAAAGTGCTTGTGGTAAAACAAGTTTCGAATTAATGTTGCCGGTCCATGCTGTAACATACGTTGCCATAAAAGCCAGTATGAAAACCATTAATATCTCTGTTGTTTTTACATTCCCGGTGAAAAGATCTAAACCTGAATCTTTTTTAAAATAAATTAAAAGAAACAGAATCGCAGGAAGCAGAAAAAATGAGAGCTGCTGGGCAACCTGTATAAATCTGATAACACCTGCATCTGAAACCGGTAAATTTTCCGATAAATCCATAAAACAACTTATCCCAATATTGAATATTACTGAACCTGCAAGAAGAAACAGACTGAAAACAATGGTGCCGGCAACCAGGATTAATAACACCAGAATTATCAGCATGTTCAGGGGCGATCTGTCTTGAGCAACCTGAGAAAAAAGATTCATTCGCATTTTAATTAAATTTGCACAAAAATAAAGAAATAACTTTTTTAAAATCAGCTATTTTGAAAATTGGGAACATAAACCTGGGGGATCGTCCATTGTTTCTTGCTCCAATGGAAGATGTGACAGATACATCTTTCAGGTTGCTGTGTAAAAGCTTTGGAGCAGACTTTATGTATACTGAATTTGTTTCTTCCGACGGATTGATAAGAAATGGCAGCAAGAGCGTCAAGAAGCTCACTCTTCTTGATGAAGAGAGACCCATAGGTATTCAACTTTACGGTCATATCGTTGACGTAATGGTACAGGCAGCACTTATGGCAGAGCAATCAAATCCTGATCTGATAGATCTGAATTTTGGTTGCCCTGTAAAAAAAATTGCCAACCGCGGGGCCGGAGCCGGTATGCTGCGTAATGTGCCCCTGATGGTTGAAATGACATCTGCAATAGTCAAAGCGGTAAAGTTGCCAGTCACTGCCAAAACACGGCTTGGCTGGGATGAAAACAATAAAAACATTATGGAAGTGGCTGAAAAGCTACAGGATGCAGGAATAAGTGCAATTACCATTCATGGCAGAACCCGGTCTCAGCTTTATAAAGGAGAGGCTGACTGGACTCTTATAGGAGAAGTGAAAAACAATCCCAGAATTAAAATACCTGTGATAGGTAATGGCGATATAAATGGCCCTCTGAAAGCAAAGGAAATGTTCGACAAATATGGTGTTGATGGAATAATGATAGGCAGAGCATCTGTGGGCCGGCCCTGGATTTTCAGAGAAATACGACACTATCTCAATACAGGTGAACTTCTGCCTGAACCAACTGTGGCCGAAAAAGCCGATATAGCCCTGAAACATTTCGACCTATCATTGAAATATAAGGAAGGATTAACGGCAATTTACGAAATGCGACGACATCTTTCGAATTATTTCAAAGGAATACCCCACTTCAAAGAGACCCGCTTGAAATTACTCACATCAACCGATGCTGATGAAATAAAATCAATTATCCTCGATATCAAACATAAATGGGGAGATTTCAGATCCAACGAAAATACATCAATATATCAACTCTGACTGAAAGCCAGCTGCCGGAGAAAGATGTTTCAGTTTTAAAGACATTTAATCATTCCGAAAACTCCTGCATTTGAATTTTCTCCGTTCTATCTAGTTTACTGAACATTATTTTCAAATTTTTCCATCGGAAAATATATTTAAGAATAGCCAGAAAAATTATTGATGAGATAAGCAGCCCTACAAATTCATCCCACGGATAAATGGTTGTTTGTTCAAAAAGAGCTGGCGTTTGTAATGTTGAAGATTTATGTGTTAACATCACACTCAAAAAAATATTGTTCGCAGCATGGGCTCCCAGTGCAATTTCAATACCATCATCAATAACCGTAGTTATTCCAAAAATTAGTCCGAACAAAAAATATTGTGGCATCATTGTAAGAACACCGAATTCTTTTATCTCCGGGTTAGCTATATGCATCAGCGCAAAAAACAGTGATGTCAACAATACAGGAGCCCATCTGTTTCGTGTTAACACCGCAAAACCCTGCATCAGGTATCCCCTGAAAAGAATCTCTTCAAAAGCAGCTTGAAAGGGAATGAAAATTACCGAAATAATCACCAGCATTATCAGGGTATTGCTAAGATTGTTCAAAACAAAATTTTCCCTGTTGATCTCTATTTGTATAAACAAATATATTGCTGAAATTATCATCCAGATTAAACCAGAAATTATAATCCTTCCCCATCTCACTCTTGAGGTGCCATTAATTGTTTCAGTAAGGGTTCTTGCATTAAGTGGCTTTACAAGCAAAGCAAATGCAATCAATCCGGCAATGAAAGGGAAAAGCATAACAACAAGACCGGCATTTGAATTCAGACCTAAAATACCATAATCTGATGGATTTGCTGCAAGTTCCGAAAGAGTGTTCGGATCCGAAATTGTTTTCAAAACCATTACAATTACCAGAGGAATGGCTCCAATTGTGTTCGCTGCAATAAATACAGCTGCAAACATTACCAGATAACGCCAGAAAGCGTTCTTCCCATAAAAGGCAGATTCAAGGTGATTCATCAGAGAAATTTTTAGAATTCAGATGGTGAGTGCCGCGGATAATCAATTGAATAATGAAGGCCTACACTTTCTCTTCTGTTTTTTGCCATTTTAATTATCAGGTACCCTACATTGATAAGGTTTCTGAGTTCGCAAATCTTTTTTGATATCAGCGATTTCTTATAAAGACTCTCGGTTTCCTGATATAATATTTCAAGTCTTCTCAATGCTCTTTCAAGACGTAAGTCTGACCTTACAATTCCAACATAATTGCTCATAATACTCTGGAGTTCCCTGGTGCTCTGAGTAATCAGAACCATTTCCTCGAGATGGGTGGTACCTTTGTAATCCCAGTCGGGTATTCTCTCCTCAAAATCAATGCTGCCTATTCTTTGTCCTGCATATTCAGCCGCGCGGTGAGCATAAACTGCTCCTTCAATAAGTGAATTGGAGGCAAGCCGGTTTGCTCCATGAAGCCCTGTACATGAGCATTCTCCAATTGCATAAAGCCTGTCAATAGTGCTCTGCCCGTGGATATCAACTTTAATGCCGCCGCAACAGTAATGTGCTGCAGGAACTACAGGAATCATATCCCTTGTGATGTCTATTCCCCTTTCAAGGCAATGCCTGTAAATATTGGGAAAGTTTTTTTTCAGACCTGCCGGGTCGAGATGGGTGCAATCGAGCCATACATGATCATCACCCCATATTTTCATTTCATTATCTATTGCCCTTGCCACTATGTCCCTCGGAGCCAGGGAACCCCTGCTGTCGTATCGGTGCATGAATTTCTCACCCTGCATATTTCTAAGAACTGCTCCGTAACCTCTCAAAGCTTCAGTAATAAGAAAAGAGGGTCTTCTGCCAGGGTCATAAAGGGATGTGGGATGAAACTGGATAAACTCCATATTTTCAATAACACCTTTGGCTCTGTAAACCATCGCAATACCGTCTCCTGTAGCAATCTCAGGATTTGTGGTAGTAAGGTAAACATTTCCGACCCCACCGGTAGCCATCACAGTAATCCTTGAAAGAAAAGTTATTACCCTAGGATTTACAAGATCCGCAACATAAGCTCCAAAACACTTTATATCAGGCCTCTCTCTTGTAACCTCTTCACCAAGCTGGTGTTGTGTTAAGATGTCAATTGCAAAGTGATTTTCATACACTTCAATATTCGGATTGGCTTTCACCCTTGCCACAAGTGCCTTCTGAATTGCTTCACCTGTATTATCCCTGTGATGAAGGATTCTGTGTTCTGAATGCCCTCCTTCCTTGGCCAGATCGAACGAACCATCTTCCTTCTTATCAAATTTAACTCCGTACTCAATCATGTCTTTAATCCTTTCAGGAGCCTCCCTAACCACCATCCGCACAACCTCTTCATTGCAAAATCCGTCACCCGCTATAAGCGTATCTCGTACATGCTTTTCAAAATCATCAGTTTCACTCAGTACAGCGGCTATACCACCCTGTGCATATTTTGTGTTCGACTCTTCAATGGAAGACTTTGTAACAATAGCAACCTTACCATATCTGGAAGCTTTGAGAGCAAACATTAAACCGGCAATTCCTGATCCAATAACTAGAAAATCCGTTCTCTTCTTCATGATACCTGGTTTGGAAACGTAAAGATATAAATAGATTTTATCAGCTCTCCCAAAAAATTTGATAAATCTTCTATCAACCTGCTATCCCTATGAAAAACTTTTTCCTTATTATAATTTTATAGAACACGCTAAATTGCTGTTTCAAACCTGATTTGAAAAATTAAGATTTTGAATTACTTTTGCCTTCTTGTTTAATAATTATTACAGATTATTATGGCTCTTGAGGATCTCTTTAAGAAACTTGTATCACATTGCAAGGAATATGGTTATGTATTTCCTTCAAGTGAAATTTATGATGGCTTAAGTGCAGTTTACGACTACGGTCAATATGGTGTGGAACTAAAAAACAACATAAGAAAATACTGGTGGGACAGTATGGTATTGCTGAACAGAAATATTGTAGGCATAGATGCTGCTATCTTTATGCATCCCACTACCTGGAAAGCTTCCGGACATGTTGATGCATTCAACGATCCTCTTATCGACAACAGGGATTCAAAAAAGAGATACCGGGCAGATACCCTCATTGAAGAACATATTGAAAAGATAGAAGAAAAAGTACAGAAAGAAATAGATAAAGCCCGTGCAAAATTCGGTGATGCTTTCGATGAGGCGAAATTCAGAAGTACAAATCAACGTGTACTATCCTTACAGTCAAAGATTGATGAGATTCACGCGCGTTACTCACGGGCAATGAAAGAAAACAATCTTGCAGAATTACGCCAGATAATCATCGACAATGAAATAGTTTGCCCTATTTCTGGAACAAGGAACTGGACAGAAGTCAGACAGTTCAATCTTATGTTCTCCACCGAAATGGGGTCAACTGCCGATGGTGCAATAAAAGTATACCTCCGACCGGAGACAGCACAGGGAATCTTTGTGAATTTCCTTAATGTTCAGAAGAGCGGCCGAATGAAAGTGCCCTTCGGAATTGCACAGGTGGGGAAAGCTTTTCGTAATGAGATAGTTGCTCGTCAGTTTCTGTTCCGTATGCGGGAATTTGAGCAGATGGAGATGCAGTATTTCGTTACTCCAGGCACCGAGCTTGAATGGTACGAATACTGGAAGGAAAAACGTATGAAATGGCACCTCGCACTTGGCTTTGGTAAAGAAAATTACCGTTTTCACGACCATGAAAAGCTGGCTCACTATGCAAACGCTGCTTGCGACATTGAATACAAATTTCCTTTCGGCTTCAAAGAAGTTGAAGGCATACACTCCAGAACCGATTTTGACCTGAAACAGCACCAGATATACAGTGGTAAGAAAATGCAATATTTCGACCCTGATAAAAACGAATCTTATATCCCTTATGTCATCGAAACATCCATCGGTCTCGACAGAATGTTTCTACACATAATATCCGCTGCATATCATGAGGAAGAGATTGAAAAAGAAGATGGCACAAAAGATATGCGGGTTGTACTCCGGCTCCCATCCTGCCTTGCACCTGTTAAACTTGCTGTTTTGCCTCTTATCAGAAAAGACGGACTCCCTGAAATTGCAGAAAAAATTGTTGAAGACCTTAAGTTTGACTTTAATTGTCAGTACGACGACAAAGATTCAATAGGAAGAAGATACCGTAGGCAGGATGCAATTGGAACACCCTATTGTATTACTGTTGACCATCAGACTCTGGAAGACCAGACAGTAACAATCAGATACCGTGATTCAATGGAACAGGAAAGGGTTCCTGTGGCAGGGCTCAGGGAAATAATTGCAGAAAAAGTCAGTATCAGAAGCCTGCTTAAACAGCTATAAGATGAACCGCGTTCTTATAATTACCTACTACTGGCCCCCAGGTGCAGGCGCCGGGGTACAGAGATGGCTTAAATTTTCCAAATACCTGCCCCTGCACGGATGGGAACCTGTTATACTGACAGTTGACCCAGCATTTGCACAATATCCTTCTTTGGATGAATCACTGCTACATGATATCCCTGAAAACATTAAAATAGTACGAACCCCGGCACGCAATTATTTCAGATTTGCAGGCAGGGACAGGTCACAGATCCCCTCGGCAGGATTTGCCAGCGAAGGACGTAAAAGCTTTCTATCATATTTAATGAGATTCGTAAGAGGCAACTTTTTCATTCCCGATCCACGCCGCGGATGGAACCCTTATGCCTTCAGGGAAGCATGTAAACTTATAGAAAAAGAAAATATAACCAGAGTCATCACCAGCAGCCCCCCTCACTCCACACAGCTTATTGGACTTAAACTCAAAAAAAAATATCCTCATATAAAATGGATTGCCGACCTGCGTGACCCATGGACAGATATTTATTACTACAAGGAATTCTTTCATACTTATCCGGCCAGACTTCTCGACAGGCACTACGAAAAAAGCGTACTCAGAAAAGCCGATAAAATAATTACAGTAGGCGACAGGCTTAAAATTATGCTTGCTTCAAAAGTAAGTACTGCAGAAGCAAAAACATATGTGGTCACCAACGGTTATGACGATGAAGATTTTAGGAACCTGAAACCATCTGAACCGGAAATATTTACCATTTCATATACTGGCACTCTTTCGCCTGCCTACCCTCTTAAAGGGTTTGCAGAGGCAGTGAAAAAACTCACAGATTCAGGCAGAAAGATTCGCGTCAGATTTGTAGGAACAATCTCATCATCGCAGAAAAAAACCATATACGAAAATGTTCCTGAAGAATTTTTAGATTTCATTCCCTATGTTAGCCATACTGAAGCTGTCAAACACATGATCTCCTCATCTGCCCTTTTATTGATAATACCCGACCACCCTGGAAACAGGTGCATTCTTACAGGAAAACTTTTCGAGTATATCGCCTCAGGTAAACCTGTACTCTGCCTGGGCCCTGCCGACGGCGACGCAGCTCTGGTACTGGAAATGACAGGCGCTGGAATTACAACCGGATACAAAGAAACAAATACAATCGCCCGCATTATTTCAGATTTTATGGAGAAAAGATTCATACCTTCAAAAGAAAAAACAGAAATCTTTTCACGGTATAACCTCACCCGTAAAATCGCAGAAATAATAAAATAAACTACCCTTTCCTGAGTTAATTGCCTCCTTTTTGTAAATTTGCTCATAACCTAAAATTACTTACCGTTGGGAATTGTATTCAGACAATCCGTAAAAGGTACAATATTTGTTTACACCGGGCTCATCCTCGGATTTATTACAACCGGAATTCTTTTTCCTCGAATCTATTCACCCGAACAGATCGGATTGCTAAAAATTATAGTTGCCTATTCCTCACTGATTTCCATGGTTGGAACATTGGGCATCAATGGTGCAATAATCAGGCTTTTCCCCTGGTTCAGAAATGATGAAAAAAAACATTATGGATTTCTTTCCCTGGTACTGCTGGTAGGCTTTGCAGGATTCCTGCTTACCACCTTCCTCCTTTTGATTTTCAAACCTGCACTTCTAAGTTCAGCCCTTCAGAAATCACCACTCGTAGCGAAATATTTCAACTACCTCATTATACTGGTTTTCTTCCAGATATTCTTCACAATTCTCGACAACTATTATACTGCACTTTATAACAGCGTGCATGGAACATTTCTTCGTGAAGTTTTTCAGCGAGTGCTGATAATAATATTTATCGGGTTATTCTTTTTTGACATTCTTAACTTTGATCAGTTCGTAATTCTTTATGTTGCAGCACTCTGCCTTCCTACACTTTATATAACTCTTACCCTGATAAAAGAAAACCAGTTTTCACTGTCCACCGACTTTAAACATATCGACCGGCAAATGGCTTTTTCAATAGCTTCTGTGTCATTATTCAGTATATTGAATGGATTCTCGCTACTTGTTATTCAGAATATCGACGTAATTATGATAAACAGCATGGTTGGGCTTGACTTTGCCGGTATCTACTCAATATGCTTCTTTTTCGGAGTTGTAATAAGCATGCCTTCAAGATCTCTAAGCAGAATAGCTAACGTCCTTTCGGCTGATGCATGGAAAAATAACGACCTGGTAACAATAAAGGAGATATATTACAGAAGCTGTCTGACTCTTTTCATTATTGCTTCCCTGCTTTTCCTTGGAGTTTGGGCAAATATCAACAATATTTTCAGAATAACCGGCCCGGAATATATGAAAGGAAAGTGGGTTGTCTTCTTTATAGCACTGGGAAGCCTGATCGACATGGCTACAGGAGCTAACAGTTCAATTTTCGGCACTTCAGCTTACTACAGAATTCAGACATATTTCCTGTTACTCCTTGTAGTTATGATTATTGCAGCCAATATTATACTCATACCGTTACTGGGCATTACCGGTGCTGCAATTGGCAGTGCAGGCGCACTGACCCTGTTAAACTTAATGAGGTTCCTTTTCCTCTATTACAAATTTAAGCTCCAGCCTTATAATATAAAATTCTTATATGTCATTTTGATAGGAGTAATTTCATATATTATATCGGCCGTTATTCCAGAAATGAAAAATCTGATTGCCGATATTCTCCTGAGAAGTTCTGTTGTGACTCTGCTTTTCTTCATACCCGTTTACCTTCTGAAGATTTCGGAAGACATTACCGCCAGAACAGATGATGTATTGAGGTTTTTGAAAATCAAAAAATAAAAGACACTAAATAATGGATATCCGGTTTAAATATTTCCTGAAAAATTTTCAGTTATTTTTTAATATCACTGAAAATGATGTCGGATATCTGCCCGATGGGGAAGCCCCTGTACTTATCGAACGCAAAACAAACGATTCTTTCTGGTCGTCACATGCAGATATCAATTTCAGTTCAGTTGCATGGAAGGAATGGAAAGGAGTTAAAATCCCATTTTTATTCGACAACGATCAAACTAAAGATATAGTTACATACAGCGGGAACAAGGCTGTAATAAACTACGACATAGTAGCATCTGTTTTCTATTTCCTTAGCGGATGGAACGAGATTGTATCTCCCGGCAGAGATGACCATCAAAGATCAATCTTCAGAGAAAGTGCAATAAATAAATTGTCACTGCAGAATACTCCGGTTGTAAATTATTATTTCGACATCCTGTATGAAACAATAAAACATGTAAAGAAAGCAGAAATAAAGAAACCTCTATGGGATAATCATAAATTTGCAGTTGCACTTACCCACGATATAGACAAATGCCAGAGTGCATGGCTTGAAGGCTCTGCAAGTGAATTGAGAAAAGGCCGTTTTCTGTCTGTTCCAGTTTTATTAGCCAATAGGTTCCTCAAAAATAAGGATGAATGGTTCAATTTTGATGAAATAATAAATATTGAAAAGAAGTACAATGCGACTTCCTCTTTCTTTTTTCTGTCGCGGAGAGGTAAAAGCGGCGGACTGGAAAATGCCGATTATAATATTGAAAGAAAACACCTTTATAATACGATTGAATTTCTGAAAAGAAATGGATTCGACACAGGAATACATGGGAGTCCAGGCACACATGTCAACGCTCAGGCTTTGAAATCTGAAATTGAAAAGGTGTCGCCAGATTCAGTATGGGGTAACAGGTTTCACTATCTGCTTTTTGACCCGATAAAATCAGCCTCTGTGCTGGAAGAATGCGGAATCAAATATGACAGCACTCTGGGTTTTCCCGACTATCCCTGTTTCAGAAGGGCTACCTGTTATCCGTTTTATCTTTTTAATTTTGAAAAAAATGATATCTCTACAGTTATTGAAATACCTCTTACCGTAATGGATGTTACTCTGGCACATAAAAAATACCTGGGTCTGAATCATGAAAAAGCATTACTCATAATCAAAAATCTGGCCGATGAAGTCAGAAAACATGGAGGTGTTCTTACATTACTCTGGCATAATACTTATTTTTCGGATTATAAATTTAAAGGATGGAGGGAAGTTTATACTGGAATTCTCGATTATTGTAAAGAAAACGATGCTTTACTGACAAATGCAAGGACAGTTTATGAAAGAGTCTGGAGCAAAGCATAAGATACTTGTACTTGACGGTGATCATAAAAACGCACTTGCGATAGTACGGCACCTGGGAAGAACCGGTCGATATATTATTGATGTAGTGTCATGCTATAAGTATTCAATATCATTTCTCTCAAAATATATCACACATAAATTTCTGATAACCAATCCTGATCAGAATCCCGAAAAATATATTGACGAAATAGTTTCAATACTTCAAAAGGGAAATTACCTTACTATTATCCCTGTATCACATATCAGTTTCAGGTTATGTTCGCTATACAGCAGTAGAATTAGGAACCATACATATTTAACTATTGCCTCGCCAGAACAGATTGAGGTGGCGACAAGTAAAATAAAAACATACCAGCTTGCCGAAAAAATTGGCGTACCTTACCCTGAAACAAAAGAATTGAAAAATATTGATGAAATTGAAAAAATTGAAATAGAATTTCCGTGTGTTATAAAATCACCTGTTGAGACCGGTAAAACCCTTGTTTATTATGCAAATAACAGGGATGAGCTTGTAAAAAAATACAGGAAAATGTGTGCTTCCAGAAATTTCGATGGAGCATTACCCTTTATTCAGAAGTACATAGAAGGAGAAGGTGCCGGTTTTTTTGCATTTTACAAAAAGGGTCGGTGCCTCAGCTGGTTCATGCACCGCCGGATAAGAGAATATCCCGTAAAAGGAGGTCCAAGTACTGCCGCTGAAGGTTTCTATAACGAACAGATCCTAAAACACGGCAGGCAAATCCTCGACGAACTCAAATGGGAAGGAGTCGCGATGGTCGAATTCAAAAAAGACAACCGGACAGGAATATATAACCTTATGGAAATCAATGCTAAATTCTGGGGTTCACTCGACCTTGCCCTTGTGTCTGGTGTTAATTTCCCCCAGATGTTGATTGATGACGCCATGGGACAAAGCATATTGCACGAAGAGTATCCCGTAAAAAGATTCCAGTGGATACTTAACGGCGAGTTTTTTCACCTTGTCGAACGTCCATGGCATCTTGGCGCATTTTTTTACGATCTCTTACGTTCAAAAAATGATATCTGGCTCAGGGATATTAAACCTAACCTCTATCAACTGGTATATATCCCCGTTCATTATTATAAAAAATACTTCCTGTGAAAATAGACTTTCATATACATACATACCGGTCGTACGACAGCCTCATGAAGCCGGAAAAAATTCTTAAAACGGCAAAGAAAAGAGGACTGGACGCAATAGTTGTATGTGACCATGATACTATTCAGGGAGCCCTGGAAGTAAAAGCAGCAAACAAAGATCAAAACTTTACAGTGATAGTTGGGGCAGAAATAAAGACCAATGCAGGAGATATCACAGGAATTTTCCTTTTGAAAGAAATTAAATCTAGAGAAGTCGGGGAAGTTATACGTGAAATCAGGGAACAGAACGGGAAGGTAATTCTGAACCATCCTTTTAAAGGGCACGATCTTGAGAAAATAGACATTTCTAAAGTTGATTTTATAGAGGCTTACAACGCACGGCTCACAGAAGAGGAAAACAAAAAAGCTGTCGAACTCGCAATGAAATACAACAAACAGGTAGTTGCAGGAAGTGATGCCCATCTTTACGGGGAAGTAGGCAATGCCTATACAGTGTTTGATAATTTTAACAGTTTCATACCATTACGGCACCATTATATCCCATCAAAACATATATATAAAACAATTAGCCAGTACATTAAATCATTCAAAGAAAGAAATTTCAGGATATTTTTTTCGGCAACAGCAATTCAGTTGAAACATTCAGGTAAAATAGCTCTGGGAGGGCTGAAGAAGTTTTTTCGATTCCTCAATAACTCTAAAACTGCTGCATGAATAAAAAAATGGAAGAAATAAGACCGGGCAGCATGCTGATTCTTACAGACGGCAATATCGACCAGGCGAGTGCAAGAGTCAGGGCTATTTCATACATCCCCCTTTTTGAATCCGAAGGGTTCAAAGTGGTCCATATTCCCCGTGTTCCCTGCAGGCCTGCTTCCTTTTTTCAGAAATATTTTTCATTTCCTGTAATTAAACGATTATTATGGCTTAAAAAAATTTTTGCCCTCCTCACCCGTAAATGGAATATTATCTATATACAGAGACTTTTAATCAGTGAATGGTTAATGCGTATAGTAAGCCGAAAATCGTTTGTGATTTTCGATTTTGACGATGCTATATATCTTCCTGAAAAGCCGGGCCGCAGAAGTCATAAAACAGGCATAATGATTCACTATGCCGATAAAGTCATTGTAAGTACTGAATATCTGAACGACTTTGTGGGCAGGTATGGAAAAAAGGCAATCGTCATCCCCTCACCGGTTGAAACAGACAGAATTTTCCCCATGCAAAGTGACCATACAAGGGAAATACCAGTAATAGGGTGGATAGGATCATACTGGACAACAGGATACATTAAAATAATCGAACCTGCCTTACAAAAACTCGCAGAAAAGACTCATTTTACTTTTCTTACCGTTGGATCAGATCCTGCATATAAAATTGCCGGTATTAACCATGTAGTTAAACCATGGTCGCTGGAAAATGAGTGTTCCCTGGTGAATGAAATGGATATTGGTATAATGCCTCTACCGGATGATGAGTTTACACGTGCAAAGGGAGGATATAAACTTTATCTTTATATGGCTGCAGGCATTCCTTGCGTGGCAAGTCCGGTAGGAATCAACAGTTCAATCATCAGGCATGGAGAAAACGGTTTTCTTGCCTCATCGGAAAACGAATGGATTGAGGCCCTCAGCAAACTTCTGTCCGACATTGAACTGAGAAAAAAAATGGGAAGCAAAGGCAGGGAAGACGCTTTAAACTTTTACGACAGAAAAGTATGCTTTTCAATGATTATGAACCTTGTCAACCAAACAAAATGAATTTTGAAAATAATCTGAAAGGCGCAGATAAATATCAAATATCTGAACCAAAGTGCAGAATTTGCGGAAACAGTAAGGGGAATAAAATCTTCACTGCTAAAGAAAGGCAATTCGGCACTCTTGAAGAATTCAACTACTTCACCTGCTCATCCTGTGGATGTATTCAGATACTTGATTTTCCAAAAAATCCCGGAAAATATTACCCTGCTTATTATTATGCTTACGACCAGCCAGTTTTTCCAACAAAACTCACAGGCCTTTTAGCATATCTAAAAAAAAGCCTCCTTCGATACTACATTGGATATTTCAATATTCCAGGATTCATACTCTCCCTTGTATATAAACACCCTTTTCCGTGGATCAGAAAAAAAGAAATTAACTTTAACTCCAGAATACTGGATGTTGGGTGTGGATCGGGCAGAAAACTTCTTTCACTTTACAGAAGCGGATTCAGAAATTTGACTGGGATCGATCCCTATATTGAAAAAGATATCATTTATCCAGAAGGAGTTATTATCAGAAAAATGGAATTATCTGATATGCAGGGAGAATTTGATTTCATAATGCTTCATCATTCTTTTGAACACATGCCTGACCCAAAAAATGTTCTCTATCATATAAACAGACTGCTTGCTCCGGAGGGTAGTGTATTAATACGCATTCCTGTTGCTGATTCAGCTTCATGCAAGAAATACGGAGAATACTGGTCGGGACTCGATGCACCCCGTCATTTCTTCATACATACCAGAAAAAGTATTGAAATCCTCGCTGAAAATACCGGATTCTTTATCGACGGCCTGTCATATGACTCCACCCGTGACCAGTTTGTTACAAGCGAAAAATATCTCAGAGGCCTGCCTAAAAATAGCCCGGATTCAATTTTCAGCAGGTCAGAACTAAAAAAATTCGACCGGGAAGCCGAAAAATTAAACAAATTAATGGAAGGCGACTGGGCATGTTTTTATCTGAAGAAAAAAACAGATAAAAAATATGAGTAAAACTCTGATATTATTTACCGACAGATATCCGTTCGGGAAAGCCGAAACCTTTCTGGAAAACGAAATCAAGTATTTCGCAAGCGCTTTTACCAGGGTGGTTATTTTTCCGCTTCAGCGTGGCGATGATGATTATGTGAGGAATATCCCTGAAAACGCACTTCTAGAACAACCTGTTTTTAAAAGAATAAAAAAGTCGCCTGAACTTATTTTCAAAGGTATTTTCAATACTTCTTGCCTGAAAAAATTTTTTATAGAAGGCTTTAAATCCGGTGCATTGCACTCTCCTTCCAGATTCAGAATCTGGATAACACATCTCCTGATGATTCGTGCAATTCTTTCATACATTAAGAAAAATAATCTTATAGCTTTTTTTAATGAAGCCGATGTGCTTTTCTTTAACTGGGGCCTTAGATGGAGCCAGGTGATCCCATTTCTTCCTGAAAACCTTAGAACCCGCATAGCAGTACGATTTCACGGCTCTGACCTTTATGAACACCTGAATTCTGACTATGTCCCATGGCGAAGAGAACAAATAAAAAGAATTGATTCGGTTATTACAGTATCCGAGGCAGGAAAGAATTATCTTTCAACAAAATATGCCATTCCAAAAGAGAATATTTTTATTTCAAGAATTGGTACTCCCGACTTTGGACTAAATCCTTATGAAAAAACTGAAACAGTAAGAATTGTTTCATGTTCAAACATAGTACCGGTTAAAAGGGTGGAACTTATCGCACTGGCATTGAAATATCTTAAGTTAAAGGTTGAATGGATACATTTCGGAGAGGGGCCGCTAAAACAAAAAGTTAAAGAGCTTGCCATGCAACTTCCCGGAAACATATCCTGGCAGTTTCCGGGAGAAATAAACCATGAAAAACTCATGAACTTCTACAAAACAGTATCTGTTGACCTTTTTCTGAATGTCAGCTCTTCTGAAGGCGTTCCCATTTCGGTTATGGAAGCCCTTTCCTTTGGTATTCCAGTTATTGCCACAAATGCAGGTGGTACTTCTGAAATAGTTTCTGAACCTGGAGGAGTGATAATTCCTGTAGAATTTGAACCTTCATTTCTTGCAGAAAAAATTGAAAATATTGTTAATGCCGAAAATTACCTGCAGATGAGACAGGCAGCAAGAAAAACCTGGGAAGAAAAGTGCAGGGAAGACAAACTTTATCCTTTGCTTATTGAATTCCTTTTAAACAACCCTGCTGAAAATAAAAAATAGCTTAAAACTTCAATCGGATTATTTAATAATAAGTACTTTTGTCAGTTAACCTTAAGAATTAATTTCAAAGTTTCCACGATGCAGAACCCAATTAATATTAAAGCCACTTTGCCACATGCAGTAGCAATAATTTTATTTGCTGTTGTATCGCTTGTTTACTTCTACCCAGTTATTGAGGGCAAGGTACTTGTTACAAACGATGGTACTGTCGCATACAATTCTGCAAGTGAAATACGCAATTTCAGAGAAAAATACGGTCAGGAGCCCCTGTGGACAAATTCAATGTTCGGTGGCATGCCCGCATATTTGATTTCAGTAAAATATTATGGAAACCTTATGCGGTATGTTGACCAGTTTCTGAAATTCATGAAACTACCCGTGGCTCCAGTCTTCCTTACTATGACCGGCTTTTATATACTTCTTCTGTTTTTTAAAGTTGATTACAGACTTGCCATTGCCGGTGCCATTGCCTACGGATTTTCATCCTATTTCATAATTATCCTAGGAGCAGGACACAATACAAAGGCTTTTGCAATTGCATATATGGCTCCAGTAATAGGAAGCGTATATTATAGTTACAAAAAAGACCTTATAAAGGGATCCTTGCTTCTGGCATTTTTTCTAACCCTCCAGATATTATCAAATCATCCCCAGATACTGTATTATACACTGCTTTGCATTCTAGTATTCATTATTGCAGAGTTTATCACTGCTATACGGACAAAGGAAGTTATTCCTTTCCTGAAAAAATCTCTAGTTCTGATTATATCAGTTCTGCTGTCGGCAGGAATGAATTTTGCATCGCTTTATACTACATACGAATACGGTAAATATTCAATTAGAGGGAAATCGGACCTTATAATCCCTGGACAGAGGGAAGTGAAAGGTCTGAACAAAGATTATGCAACCCAGTGGAGTTATGGGATTGACGAAACACTTACAATGCTCATTCCGAACTTTAAAGGAGGTGCAAACAGACCATTCGATACAGGTTCTGCCACTGCAAAGGCATTAAGGCTGAACAATGCATCGCAATATGCTGCCAATTTTCACAGATACTGGGGCTCTCAACCATGGACCGATGGCCCTGTATATGTGGGTGCAATAGTTGTGTTTCTTTTTATAATGGGTCTTATACTTATTAAGGGACCAATAAAATGGTGGCTGGCCATTGCAACTCTTTTGTCTGTTATGCTATCCTGGGGCAAAAACTTCATGCCACTTACAGATCTATTCTTTTATTATTTCCCCGGGTACAATAAGTTCAGAGCTGTAACTATGATTTTAGTTATAGCAGAATTCTGCATGCCGCTGCTTGCCATATTAACACTTAAAGAAATATTTGAAAAAAGAATTTCACAAAAAGATTTTTTAAAAGCCTTGAAAATATCCCTTGGTATCACAGGAGGGCTAACATTACTGTTCCTGTTATTCCCGGGTCTTGCGGGTTCTTTCCTTTCCCCCGGAGAGCGTGAAAGTCAGTTACCAGGATGGCTCACAGAGGCTCTGAAAAAAGACAGAATTGAACTTCTCAGAGCAGATGCTTTCAGATCACTTATCTTTATTCTTCTGTCAGCATCAGTACTGCTAGGTTTTATCTTTAAAAAACTGAAGGTTCAACATTGTGTGGCAATACTTGGCCTGCTGTTTCTTCTTGATATGTTTCCGGTTGACAAACGACATCTTAATGCCGGAAAATTTACCACAAAGTCATCAGCTCTCCGGTTTACCCTTCCTTCTGCAGCCAGCCAGCATATACTTAAAGATACAACAATATTCAGGGTTCTTAATCTCACAGTATCACCATTTAACGATGCCTCGACTTCTCTTTTCCATCACTCAATAGGTGGATATCACGGTGCAAAACTGAAAAGATACAACGAGCTGATAGATTCAGTCTTATATCCTGAAATTGTGAATTTTACAAACATGCTTCAGCAACCAAATCCCTACCCCCATATAGATTCTGCCCTGCAGAAGCTTCACGGACTTAATATGCTGAATACTAAATATTTTATTGTAAATCCCGATATGCCACCCCTTTCCAATCCCTATGCCATTGGAAATGCATGGTTTATCGATAAAATTATTTTCGCTGAGAATGCAAACGAAGAGCTGGCTTCACTGAAACATATCAATCCTTCAAAAGAAGCTGTAATTGATGTCCGCTTCAAACAATATATGCCTGATGCTTCAGCGCTAAAGGGTTCACCTGGCGATACCATCAGGCTGGTCTCTTATAAACCCAATGAACTGATTTATAAAAGTGTAACAACCCATGAACGGCTGGCAGTTTTATCTGAAATATATTACCCGGCAGGCTGGATAGCCAGCATCGATGGCAAAGAAGCACCTATTATCCGTGCCAACTACATTCTGAGAGCTCTTGTAGTACCCCCTGGAAATCATGAAATAATACTCCGATTCCGACCTGCATCGTATTATACAGGTGAAAAAATTTCACTTGCCAGCTCAATAATATATATTATTCTAGTAATTGGGTATCTATTTTTCAACCTTCTTAAAAAAAGGCAGGTTGACAAATGAAAGTTACTTACAATAAATGCCCTGTATGCAATAGCAATAGCATCGGACCATATATCGAATGCAAGGACTACCTGGTATCAGGTGAATTGTTTCCCATTTACAGATGTCCGGAATGTCAGCTTGAATTCACCCAGTATCACCCTGGCGAACAGGAATCGGGTAAATATTATGAATCAGTCGATTATATCCCCCATTCCGATGCAATAAAATCCTTTACAGGAAAGATTTATTACACTGTGAGGAAATTTATGCTTTTGAAGAAAAAAAATCTTGTAATTAAATATACAGGGAAACGCACTGGCACCATTCTTGACTTCGGTAGCGGGACTGGACATTTTGCGATAACTATGAAAAAGGCAGGATGGGATGCTACAGGTATTGAACCTGACAATGATGCCAGAGAATATTCTTTAAAAAACTTCGGAATAAAAGCTATGCGACCTGAAGAAATGAAGATACTTCCTTCATTTTCATTTGATTGTATAACTTTATGGCACGTACTCGAACATCTTCACAATCCTTTTCAATCACTCTCCGAAATCAAACGCCTTCTGAGGCCTAATGGCATTTTGATTATTGCCACACCTAACAATATGTCATTCGACAGCATCCATTACAGGCATCTATGGGCAGCGTACGATGCACCAAGACATCTGTGGCATTTCAACCCCGTTTCCTTTTCCTACATGGCTGGAAAGGCAGGGTTTGAAATAATTTCTATGAAAAAACTTCCTTTTGATGTTTTTTATATATCTATCCTGAGTGAAAAGAATAGAGGTTCGCGAATACCCCTATTTAATGGCCTTTTAAAAGGATCTATCTTCTTTCTTTTATCCTTGTTCGATGTTACACGAAGCAGCTCAATTGTATACTTGCTAAAGCACTCTGAATCCGGAAAGGGTAATGCAGATTATTAACACATTCAAACAAGGAATAACCAAATACCCAATTACATAATACAGTTTGACGATTCCCAAAAAACTTCAGTACCTGTCGAGCCATCTGTAACGTCTTGTACTGTCGCCAAATTTAAGGGCAACCGATAACTCGTGTGATCCGTAAGTTAAACGCTGTATCTCCTGCATCGAGAAATCGAAAGCATATCCGATCCATATATTTTGATATTTGGCGCCAATATGGGCAATAATTGAATTATTTGTTCGGTAGGCGAGACCTCCCCATACTGACTGGTTATATGTATAAGTAACCCCCACATCTACTTGAGGCATAAATTGTTCCGACATTTTTAAAAGAAATGATGGCTGGAACTCATGATACCTCATGTCTGTAAAAGTATATGAGCCAAACAGATAATAATGCCTGCTCACCTGCAGCTTTTTATATGCATCATTTCCAATTTTAGCCCTTGCTCCAAATAACTGGTCGGCAGAAAAACCGAAGCTAAAGCGAGAATTCAGAATATAGAGCCCAAATGAAGCGTCAGGGATAAACACTCCTTTTCTAAGCTCATTATTCAGCCATGGTTCATCAGGGTCCTCAAAATTAAGATCTCTTTCATCAATCTTGAAATGATATCCAGTAACCGCAAGACCCATTGACAATTGTGTCGCCTGTTGAACCCAGGTATGATATGCATAAGTTGCCTGAAAACCGGTACGTCTCACAAGACCGTTTTTATCACTGAAAATAAATCCTCCAACTCCAACCTTCCCGTCTGATTTTGGTCTGAAAACCTGCCTTCTTGGACTTACCTGTTTAATAATATGTCCTCTTTTTAGAAATCTGGTCTGCCAGCTGAATGAGTACGTACGAGGGGCACCATAATATCCGACCCACTGCTCCCTTGCAGTTAGATTAAAACTAGTATAACCGTCGCTACCAGCAACTGCAGGATCAATCAGAAACTTGTTGTAGAGATACTGGCTGTACAAAGGCAGCTGCTGGCCGTCGACCTTAAGCAGAGCAGTCAAAATAATTACCTGTATTATCAGTATTCTCTTCAAAGTTTTATAAAGTTAATGTTTATCTGACAATTGTTACATTTCCGATTATCGATTTTTTGCCATTATGCAGGTCAATTATATAATGGTACGAATCCATCGGTAAAAGTACTCCGTTGCTTCTGCCATCCCATGGCTGAGGATATCCTTTTTCTGACTTCCATACAAGCTCACCCCAGCGGTTAAATACTTTCACCTCCATCTGAGGATACAGATGCTTCATGCCTATATTCCACTCATCATTAATATTATCATTATTTGGTGAGAATGCATTTGGAATAACCAGACACGATTCATTAAGTGTTTCAAGCCTTACTGAGTCGGTCACCGTACAATTATTAGCATCCATCACTTTCACTCTATACACCCCTCTCGTCAGGTTAGTCAAAGATTGTCCGGTTGAGTTGTCAGACCATCTGTACATGTAGCCACCAGCTTCAATTCCACCATGGACTTCAATACTTATCTCACCATCGGGGCTGTCGGGGCAGAATGGGGGTGTAACGCTGAAAAGAATCCTGATAGTGTCGGGCTGAGTAAGTGTAACTGAAGTATCAGCATGGCACCCATTCCGGTCAATTGCAATCAGTCGGTAAGTTCCGGCTTTAAGTCCGGTTCTGGTTTTGCCTATATATCCATCGGGCCACAGAAAACTTACACCACCTACAAAGTTGACAGCCTCAACACTGATGGAACCTGTTGTATCACCTGCACAATTAATATTATAATTACCATCGTTGCTTCTTGAGAGTGTAAGGTCTAAACTGATTTTTTCGGGTTCATTCAGAACAAAAGTTTCTGTAGCTGTACACAAATTGGCATCAGTTACAATCAGCTGATACTGTCCGGCCTTAAGGCCTGAAATGTTTCTTTCATTTGATGAGAACCCATCAGGTCCCTGCCATAAATATGTAAACGGAGCTTCCCCACCGGTTGGCTCAATATTAATATATCCGTTACTGTACCCTGTGCAGCTTACATTATAACCATTATAATCCGACAGAATACTATTAAATTCGACAGCAGGAGGCAGATTAATTCTAATTGAATCAGTAATACGGCATCCATTGACATCTGTTACCGTGACTGAATAATAACCTTCGGAAAGGTTGCTTATATCCTCGGTTGTAGCGCCGTTCGACCACTGATATGAATATGGAGGAACTCCACCTGTTACTGTAAGGTCTATAGAACCATTGCTAAATCCTGGAGTTTCACAGGTAATATGTTTCGGAACAAGTGAAATTGTCAGAGGTTCTGGTTCAGTAAGAACAATTTCTGTCGTGGCAACACACAGGTTAGAATCAGTTACAACAACATTATATTTTCCAGCCGTCAGGGCGAACTGGTCTTCCATTCCCTGAACAATTCCTGAACCATTGTCGGTACTCCAGTTAAATCTGTAATTTCCTGGACTTCCGCCTGACACTGTCAAATCTATTGAACCAGTTCCTCCGGAACAGTTAATATTATGATTTCCATCTGGTGAAACTGATGGGACAGCATTTACATTAAGCGGAGCAGGTTCGGTTAGCGTAAATACCGGCAGAGGCATTAAAATACATGTAGTATTCGAAACATCCGTTATTGTGGCTGAATAAGTTCCTGCCTTCAAATTCTTCAAATCTTCAGTATTTGCTGTAAACCCATCTGGACCTGTCCAGCTGAAATTATAAGTACCTGAACCGCCTGTGACTGTAATATCAATTGACCCATCACTGAAACCATTGCATGAAATGTTATAACTGCTGTCCCTGCTTGATGAAAGCCTGTATCCAGAAAGTTCAATACCGGGTGGTTCGGTGAGGGTTACATTAAATATTGTAATACATCCGAGGGTATCTGTTACCTCGAGATAATATGTACCTGCAATAAGGTTGTCAATTCTGTAAGTGCTATCTGGTCCGGGAATGTTTCCGTCATATGTAAACCATCTGTAATGGTATCCGCCTCTTCCTCCCGAAATAGAGCTTACCCATGCAGCACCATCGTTATATCCTTTACATGATATGTTATATCCTCCCGCATAATTGCTTGTTCCAAATTGTACTACTACAGGTGGCGGAGGTCTTAGGGTAACAGTCTTTGGATTTTCATCAAAGCATCCATTTTTGTCTCTGATATATAAAGTATATGTGCCTGCGGATAGTCCTGTAATAATTCTATATGTAGTAGGATCAGCAGGGTTTCTATTGTCGGAAAATACTCCTGTAGAAATTGTATCAACACCGTTTCTAACCAGCCAGTAATTATATGGCGGAGTAATACCTCCAGTGGCAGAAATGGTAACAGTTCCGTCAGAACTGCCGATGCATGATATAGGATAGCCACCCGGATCTATTGGTGTTGGAACCATATAACCTCTTGCAAGTTGTGGTACAATGTTTATATAATCTTCTCTCATGCACCCTATATTGTCTGTAACCTTAACTGTGTACTGCCCGCTGAAAAGATTTCTGATTTCAACAGAATCTTCCATATAATACCCAACTGGCCCCCTCCAGATTATTTTATAAGGATCAGCTCCCTCCGAAATTACAGCCCTGAGTGCAGCAAGACCTGAACCACTTGTGCAGGTCATCGGTTGAAGCACATCGATACTGGGAGGAGGTGTAATTCTTGGCAATGGCAATGCATGGACCTTGATAACATGGTCAACAACCGGACCTGCAGGACAGGAGAGGCCGTTAACCTTTGGAGTAATAGAATATGTTACAGTTTGTATTGTATCTGTATAGTTTGTGTAAGTAAAATTAATTACATGCCCCGGAGGGAGGTCAGTGGCTGGAGTGGTATTTCCAACAAGGTTGCCAGGTAATCCGCTCAGAGCAACAGTATAATCAAATCTAACTACCCCTTTCGTTGTAACAGTAGGTGAAGTAAGAGTTATATGTGTATTATTCAGAGCGCTGTTTGCATTCCTGCTGTCGCATATCTCATCTTTAACGCTTACCGGAATAACTCTTGGGGTCGGATTTACCGTTATTGTTGCATATATTGTTTCGCCAGTACAGAATGTTGGAGAAGGACCAACAGGCACAATTGTAAATGTAATTGTTATCGGTGCATCTGTTTCATTAATAAATGTGCCACCAATAAAATCTCCAATGTTCAAAACCGTACCACTCGACGGTAATGTTGTAGTAATCCCAGCCGGCTCGGTTCGTGTCCACAGGTAAGTTGTTCCAGGTACACCTGCCGTTTCACCGAATATCATGTTTGTAAATGGAACATTAGAGCATTCATGATCCTGAGAAGACGGTGTAACTGTTGCTATAGGTCTCTTGTTAACCCCAAGATGTGCAGAATTGCTTCTTGTGAAATTACCATAATCATCTGTTACTATACAGTAATAATATCCTGAATCAGAAAGTACGGCATTAACAATAACCAGAGTTCCGTCACTTGCAACACTGTAGCGCGGACCTGTAAGGAGAATTCCGGGTTCTTTATACCACCTGTATGTAAGAGGACGTGTTGATGTTGCTATTATTGTAAATGTTGCCGGAGAACGTTCACATACTATTGTATCTTTAGGATGTTGAATTATCCTTGGCCTGCTCTGTGCCAGTGTGAACTGTGTCCCAAGAGGTGAAATATCTCCTGTAAGATTGTTCCGGTAAACTGTTGTACCTGTTGCCGGACTGTGAGTACCGTCGAGTGTCCAGCTCCCGCCCGTTGTGCGTTTTATTATTCTTGTTATATCCTGAATCGGAAAAGTTGTGAAACCTTTAGCATCGAGTATAATACTGAAATCACTGCTTGAGAAACTGTTTGATATGAAGTTCCATAGGCCATCCTGGTAAACCCTTGCCACTTCATCTGGAGGATCAGGTAATGGAAGACCTGCAGAATCAATTGATGCCGGAGTTAGAAATTCAGAAAGGACCGTACCGGCGCTGGTTATATTATTGAATGTAATATTTGCCGGATTGTAATTGGCAAGTGTACCAAGCGGGAAAAGATACTTTGCTGTCTGATTTACTCCTCTTTCGAACCTTCCAACTATACGGCTTTCCGTGGAGGAAGTGTAAACCAGTGCATCAGCTGCAGGGTTCGACAGAAGCAATTTATTAGTGCCGGTGAGTATGTTGCCCGATGATAATGTAAGGAGATTCTGTACCGTTACATTATTGGGCAGTAAAAGCCTGTCCGAACCAGGGGAACCAGTATTGTAAAGTGACATATTGTAAAAAGTCTCCCCGCCGGTTCTTATTATTGACTGAATACCCGAACCGTTAAATATTACTGTGCTGGTACCTGGCTGGAATACACCACCGGTGTTTGTCCAGTTTCCGCCTACTCTGAATATACCGCTACTGCCATCCGTGACAGCTGTATTAGTGAAATTTCCGGAAAGGTTGAGTTCACCGCTGTTAATCAGAAGCCCTGCAGTGTTTATGGCGTCTTTTGAATTTACAACTATGCCGTTAGTTATATTTATTGCTGCCCCGTTATTTGTGATAACCTGTGAGAGTAATATTGAAGAATTAATTAACACCTGTGCACAAGCAAGCAGGGTAATTCTAACAGAGGATTTGCCTGCTGATAAAATTGATATTTTGTTTTGCCTGCGCATAACTTACCTCACCTCCCTGCTCCATCCCTTTGAGAAGAGAGGGAGGGAGGCAGAATATTTTATTTGTTAATACTCAATAATTCAACATCAAACACTAAGGCCGAAAACGGTGGTATGATACCCGGAATTCCCTTTTCACCATAAGCCAGAGATGATGGAATATATACTCTCCACACAGAACCTGCCTGCATTATTTGTACTGCTTCTTTCAATCCTGGTATGAGGTTTTCAGGGCGGGCCTTCAGTGGTGTATTACGGGTATAAGTATCCTCGAAAATTGTTCCATCGGGCAGATAGCCTTTAATGTGTATCGTAACGGTATCTGCAACAAGTGGTCTAGCTCCTTCTCCTGCTCTCGCAATCACATAACATACACCACTCGGTAATACGCCTACACCGGGTTGACTTTTTACAGCATCAAATAATTGTTTTTCCAAAACTTTATTTCGTTCTATAACGGCCTGACTCAAATAAGCATTAACTATTTTCGGAATGGTATCGGCTGCAACCAGTAAAGGTTTTCCCGACAGAACATCATCAAGCCCTTTATTGAAAAGGGCAGGATTTGTTACTACCAGATTATTAGCCCTCAGGTATTGGCCTATATAGGCACCTAAGATGTATTGTGAAGAGTCGACGGCATTCGACAGGGTAATAATTCCGGCAGACTGTTTAACTGGCTCTTTAGTTTTTGATTTTTGGGCCGATAATATTAATGGAATCAAAATCAATAGTATAATTATTCCTTTTTTCATTTGCATTAATATTTTAATTATTAATAAAATCTCTCATGATACTGTAAATTAAGATACTAGTCAGAGTTAGTTCCGCCTGCAAGGTGAAATAGATGAAGCACCAGATTATCTTGAAATTTTTCATTAATTCCTGTGTACCAGAACTGATCAGGTATAATAAATTCTAACTCTGCAGCATCGAGATTGCAATTATTCACAACCCGGAAAAGTGAAGTCCTGAATTTCATTATTCTGCTTTTTTTGATAATGGCAATCATACCTTTTTTTATTGATATACTCAATTCCAATTATTTTTTGACATTCTTAGAATATTTTTAACCTCAATATTTTATAACACTTACTCTAAATGTTCCTGCAGGAGGATTAAGTGCACCGTTGCTATAATTATTGAACCTTACGGTTACTGTATTGGCTGCGCTTACCCATGCAGTATATGTTGAATTAGCTAATACGGCAGAATTAAATATTCCCAATGCCACAACATCACCTAGTGAAGCTCCTGTTACTGTTACTGTCAAATCATTACTTGTACGCGCAGGAGTATTCGGAAAGTCAAGATCCGTAGTAACTGTCAAAGTTTTAGCAATAGTATACCTGATATTAGAATTATTCGTTACATAAAAATTAGTACCATCATATTCTACTGCTCCGTCTTCTGCTGTGGTTAAAATTGTCCCTGCAGTAAATTTTAGAGGTGCATTATTTGCTGAAGATGACCCTGCTTTAAGGTGCAGGAGTGCAGTTGGTTGAGTTCCTGCAGTAATTCCTATGCCAACTTTACCAGTCGATGGTGCAAGCCATGTATTTCCGTTGTAACCATCAACTCTGAAAATTGGTGTCCATGAAGAACCTCCATCATAACTCCAGAGGGAGAATTTTGAGTCCGTAAGATTCCTTATTACAAATTCAGCGCTTCCGTGACCCGGAGAATCATCCTCACCAATACCTGTAATTTTAAAATATGCTCCTGTAGCCTCTGTGGTTCCACCATAAATACCCAATGCACCATCTGTTATATTCCTTGAAATAGCTTCGTATGAACCTGAAGCTCCTCCTATAGTTAATCTGTTACCGGAAAGGCTATTTGTGCCAATACCAAGTCTCTTGTTTGTATTATCCCAGAATAGATTGGCATTATCCTGTGTAAGTGCCCCCGTTGCATCGGCAAAAACAACTGATCCCTGCGTAAGTGCACTACTTGATGTCATAATATAAGCAGATGCATCAGGAAGAGTGAAGGTCTTTTCACTAGTTGTAGGTCCTACAAATTTTGTGAAGCCGTTTCCAGTACCTCCATAAGCAGATGCTATTACATTACCTTCCCATGTTCCTGAAGTTATTGTGCCAACTGAGGTTATATTTCCCTGAACTGCCAGGGGTAGCGTTGAGCTTATAGATGGTACACCTGTTCCATCAGTTATTAAAACCCCATTATTTGAAGTCGGCAAACCTGTGACAGTATTTTCAGCTGAAGAATACAATAACTGGTAAGCTGTTGTTGATGATGGATATGTAGCATCTGTCTCAACCCAGTTCGTACCATCACCAATCATTAGCTTCCCGTTATTTGCTGTATTCGGAAAGCTAGGTGTTGACCATACAGGTGCCCCTGCTCCAGTACTCCTTAATATCTGTCCTGCTGTACCTGCACCCGTATTCATCATTTTTGTTCCATCAGTATATATTACTCCCCCGTCTGTCACAGCAAGTGAACCATTATTCGTGCCACCATTGGCTATCGGCAATACCCCAGTTACCTTCTGCGTCAAATCTATCGTACCGTCCTGTATGTCATCATTCACTATCAGACCTGAACTGACAAGTCCGGTTGCATCATTATGCAATACCCCCGCCGTCGTAAACTTCGGTAAATACAACGAACTGCCCGCATTCCCTATCACTACATTACCAGTCGAACTGCCAGTGTTTATTCTTGTATCATAATTCGAATTATCATTAAGATTTATTATTCCTCCCGATATCGTCGTCGCTCCAGTTATCGTCGCCCCGCTCTGTCCCGTCAACAACCCGGCCGAGGTAATCGTCCCATTATCCGTGGTGTATATGTCACCACTGGTCATAATGTGATCCCCTGAATTAGATGGTGATAATGTACCTGATACGGCATCCCTCGTCCAGTAACCAAGTATACCACTCGACGGCGGTGTAGTAGTAAGCTTACTGCTACCATCAGTATATACCCCAGCATTCGGCGTAAGTCCACTTAACGTCATTCCCAAAAACACAGGCTCCGCCCCAGTGTGTATGTCCTGCGGCAACGAAAGTGTTATCGTCCCGTCACCATTAACCACATTTACCTGGTTGTTCGTACCCGTCAGAGTGTTACGCGACAGAGTCCCCAGAGAGTTGCCTATCAGCAGCTGCCCGTTCGAGAATGTGTTGTCAAAACCTGTCCCCCCATTCTGAACCTGCAGTATGCCCGAAGTGGACGGAAGTCCATTAAGCGTACTCCACACAGGAGCCCCCGTCACACTCTCCATAAGCAATGATCCCGCCGTACCACTCGGAGCAAGAAGATTTACAGCTCCAGTTCCGTTACCGTAAATAAGATTATTCGACGTTATCGAACTCAGTCCCGTACCACCGTTGGCCACATCAAGCACACTCTTCCATGTCGGTGCACCCCCAGCCGTGGTCGTCTGCAAAAACTGCCCGGGTGCAGTCGAGGCCGGTACCCATGTCAATACATCCGGCGACGAGGTGAACAACACAGTATTGTTACCTCCAAAAGTAGTTAGCCCTGTCCCCCCATTACCCACTGGCAATGTACCCGCTATATCATTCACCAGATCTACCTTCGCATAATACGGCGCCCCCGATGCATTACCATGTAACACCGTCGTCGTCGTCCCCGCTTCACCCTGTACTATCGCACTGCCGTTCGATATCATTATCGACTGTCCACTTAGCGCCGTCCCCGAATTCGTGCCTCCATTGGCTATCGGCAATACCCCTGTTACCTTCTGCGTCAAATCTATCGTACCGTCCTGTATGTCATCATTAACTATCAGACCTGAACTGACAAGTCCGGTTGCATCATTATGCAATACCCCCGCCGTCGTAAACTTCGGTAAATACAACGAACTGCCCGCATTCCCTATCACTACATTACCAGTCGAACTGCCAGTGTTTATTCTTGTATCATAATTCGAATTGTCATTAAGATTTATTATTCCTCCGGAAACTGTTAATGCTCCAATAATTCCTGTTATTCCGGTTATGTTTGTTGGTCCGGTAATGCTAGTGGCACCATTAATTGCAGCACCACTTAAACCGCTAAGCAATCCCGCCGAAGTAATGGCACCTGTCCCTGCAGTATATATATTCCCGTCTCCTGTAGTATATATATTCCCGCTTGTTGTGACATTATCGTCCGCATTGGCAGGTGAAAGTATATTTCCAGTACGTGTCCAGTAGCCTATTATACCGGTTGTAGGAGGTGTGGTAGTAAGCCGGCTGTTGTTATCGGTATAAACACCGGCATTTGGAAGCAGGCTGCTCAAAATAAGGCTGTTAAATGTAATGTTAGCTCCAGTATGAATATCCTGTGGCAATGAAAGTGTTATGCTCCCCGGTGCATGGGTAACATAAACCTGATTGCCGGTTCCAACCAGAGTTTTGAACTCATTTTGAGTTCCGGCAGCATTCATGCCTAATAACTGATTAGGCCCTCCGGCCAGGCTCGCAGGAACAGTCTTCCAGATACCATCGAAGTACCAGAATGACTTTGTATCTGTATCATATACAATCAACCCCGCCGCAGGAGATGATATTGCCAGTCTCTGGGCAGTTGTCATACGTGGAATAAGCAGTCCCCTCTGAACCGATCTGAGTTCAAGAATTGATGAAGGATCAGGTGTGATATTCACTTCACTTATTCCAACACCCTGTCCACGAACTTTCAATCCGCTGAATGCCAGAACGATTAAGACTATCATCAGTCCCTTTCTGAGCATTCTGGCGCTTATCTTTCCGGAAGAGCAGCCTTTTCCTCCGGAAGAACCCATTAATCTGTTATGCACCGTTTTCATGATTAAACCTCCTATAATATTTTCCAATTTTTTCAAAAGAAAAACCTGCACTATTTCGTACTGTAAATGCAGGAAATAATTTCAGTATACTGACATCTACCGTTTTTAAATTCTTCTATTTCTTTCCTTTCACTCAAAATAAAATGAAATACTTTAAAATTCAGAACCAAACAATCATCAGTCTAAAAAATAATAAATCTTGTTGGCCCTATTTAACATCTTAAATCAAACGAACCAACAACAACTTTAATTTAAGACTGTTCTGCCCCTTTATAAGTTGCACTTTTAGTCTTAAAAGTTTAGGTTAAATATAATATAAATATTGAATGCTCTGAAAAAATTTTGACGGAAGGCTGATTTTTAGAGATAAAGAGTCTGTTTTAATAAATTTAATAAATTAAAAAAAGTACCGGGTCTTTAATTACCCGGTTTCCTGGTGAAAGATCTGTTTATTTGTGTCCTTAAATCAGATTCTTTATCAGAATCAGATAATCAGCATGGCATCACCGTATGAACCAAACCTGTATTTTTCCTTAACAGCTGCCTTGTAAGCCTCAAAACACAGGTCATAGCCTGCAAATGCTGCAACCATCATTAGAAGAGTTGAATATGGCATGTGGAAATTTGTTATCATCATATCAGGTATCCGGAATTCATAGGGCGGGAATATGAATTTGTTAGTCCATCCGTCGTACGGTTTCAGGAAACCTTCAGTGGATACTGAACTTTCAAGGGTTTTAACTACGCTTGTACCCACAGCACATATTTTATGCTTTTCAGCTTTCGCTTTATTAACAATCCTTGCAGCCTCCTCTGTAATAATAATTCTTTCGGAATCAACTTTATGTTTTGTCAGATCTTCCACATCAACACTTCTGAATATCCCTAATCCAACATGCAGGGTTATTTCTGCAAATTCCACTCCCCTTATCTCAAGCCTTTTCAGGAGTTCTCGGCTAAAATGCAAACCAGCCGTTGGAGCAGCAACAGCCCCCTCATGCTTGGCAAAAATCGTCTGATATCTTTCCCTGTCTTCAGGTTCTACCTTTCGGTTAATGAATTTCGGAAGAGGAGTCTCACCCAAACTGTAAAGAGTTTTCTTAAATTCTTCATACGGACCATCATACAGGAACCTCAATGTCCTTCCTCTGGAGGTAGTATTGTCAATCACTTCTGCGACAAGGACATCATTCTCCCCGAAATAGAGCTTATTGTCTATGCGGATCTTTCTTGCCGGATCAACCAGAACATCCCATAGCCTCTGTTCACGGTTTAACTCACGCAAAAGGAACACCTCAATCTTCGCACCTGTCTTTTCCTTATTGCCATACAATCTTGCTGGAAAAACTTTTGTATTGTTAAACACAAGTACATCATGTTCATCAAAATAGTCAACAATATCCTTAAATATCCTGTGTTCAAACTTGCCGGTCTTCCTGTGCACGACAAATAATCTCGATTCATCCCTGTTCGGTGCAGGGTACAGGGCTATTAGCTCCTGCGGCAAAGTGTACCTGAATTGTGATAGTTTCATATTTGCAGTTAATATTAAATTAATTGATTCAATAAAAACTATTTAACATAAAATAAGGCTGAAACCTTTATACGGAAAAATTTTTTTCTTGTTTCACTTGTTCCAGAAAATTTCTGAACTTTTCCAGATCCATAGCCTCTTCAAGCCTGAAAGGACCTATAGCTGTCCGGGTTAAAGATGACAGATAAGCGCCTGAATTCAGAGCCTTCCCAATATCTCTCGCAAAAGCTCTTATATAAGTTCCTTTACTGCAAAGAATCCTGACTTTTATAATTGGCATCCTGAATTCCAGCAGCTCAATCTCCCTGAAAAATATCTTTACAGGCTTTACTTCCTCATTAATGCCTTTGCGGGCATATTCGTAAAGACGCTTTCCTTTTACCAGCTTGGCGGAATATACCGGAGGAACCTGTTCCTGCTCGCCAAGAAACTTTTCCAGCGCTTTTCTTACTTGTGCTTCCGTTATATGAGCCGTTATGTAAGTAGCATCTATTTCTGTTTCAAGATCATACGATGGAGTTGTTGCGCCAAGAAATATTTCGCTGGTATATTCCTTGTCCATCCCGCTGTACTCCTCAATCCTTTTTGTAGCCTTACCGGTACATAAAATCATCAGCCCACTCGCTAGAGGATCAAGCGTACCAGCATGACCAACCTTTAATTTTCTCAGTCCAAGTGTTTCCCTGAGCATAATTCTCACTTTGTTCACCAGATCAAATGATGTCCAGTAAACCGGCTTATCCATCAACAGAATTTTTCCTTCCTCGAATATGTTTAATTTTTCCTCCTTCACCCGATTAACCTGCAATTATTGCTGCAATTCCCGCCAGTAAACAATATACAGAAAACCAGATCATTTTGCTCTTTCTCACAAGAGTTATCATCCATTTGCATGCCAGAAACCCTGAAAAAAAGGCAGAAAGGAACCCGACAATCAAAACAGCCACATTCGCATCTCCTTTTACAAAATCGCCTGACAATAATTCAACAATATTTGCTCCTATTATTGGAATTAAAACCATTAGAAATGAGAATTTTGTTACCTCGTCCTTCTTTACTCCCAGCATAAGTCCTGTTGAAATGGTTGCGCCCGACCTCGAGATACCCGGAATAACTGCCACGGCCTGTGCTATTCCAATCGTAAATGCCTCAATATATCCGATACCTTCACCACTCTTTCTCATGCTTAAAAAATGCCCAGCAAATAATATAACTGAAGTAACCATAAGCATTGCGCCAACAAAAACCAGATTACCCGTAAACATGGCCTCAACAGTGTCTTTGAAAAAAAATCCGACAAAAACAACCGGGATCATCGAAACAATAATTTTTAGATTGTATTTATTTTCATCGTTCAGCTTAAACTGAAGTCCTCCTTTAAGCAATTTTATTATCTCATTCCAGAAAACCACAATTATGCTCATTACTGTAGCACCGTGAACTGCAACAGTAAAATAAAAACTGCTTTCTGTTTCCAGACCGAATATTGATTTTGCTATTTCAAGGTGGCCTGAACTGCTAACAGGTAAAAATTCTGTCAGACCCTGAATTAATCCCAGGATTATTGCATTAAAAATATTCATCTGAAAGAGTGAATTTATTTATTTTTCACGGGGTTTTCTCATTATTGCCCATATTTCAAAAACAAACCCGGCCACAACAATTATAGGAGCCAGTGTTATTCTTCTGAAACTGAAAATTTTTTCACTAAACTGATCCGGGCTCTCCGATTTTCCTCCCAGCATAAGAATAAATCCAATAACAAGAATTACAAAGCCTATTGCTATAAATTTGTAATTATCAGGTGGAAGGGCAAACCTTCCTCTATCTTTTTCTGTTTCTCTCTTTGCCATAGTTTCAGTAGTATAATTTATCTTCAGATATGCTCAGGTACTTGTTTACCGAAAAATATGATGAGACAACTGAAATAACTATACCGAGAATTATAATTGCTCCTGACAACACAAGAAGTAGATAAATATTCCCGAATGAAATAAAACGGAAAAACTCTTCTTCGATAAGATATATCAGACTCATCAAAAGAATAAGCGCAATTAATGCTGCTATGAGGCCATGAATTGCACTTCTGACAAGAAAAGGTTTACGTATAAAAGCCCTGGTTGCTCCAACAAGCTGCATTGTTCTGATTAAGAACCTCTTTGAGTATATCGACAATCTGATTGTATTATTAATAATTGTTAGAGCTATCAGGAAAAGAAATAAACTTATAACCAGGAGAAAAATACTTATCTTCTGTACATTTTCATTAATAAGATAAAGAAGTGATTCCTGATAATAAACCTCTTTCACAATAGGATATTCAAGAATATACTTTTCAATTTTTTTAACACTGTCGGGATGTGTATAATTTGCATAAAGATACACGTCTATTGTAGAGCTGAGGGGATTATATCCCAGAAAATTAACAAAATCTTCACCAAGATCTTCCTTAAGCTTGGCAGCTGCCTGGTCTTTTGAAATATATTGTGTCGACTTTACATAAACCTTTGCATCAAGATCTCTCTGAAGCATTCTTATATCAGCTTCACGGGCATCCTCATCAAGTATTACGGAAAAAGAAAGATTTTCCCTGAAATACTTTGACAATCCATGCGCATTAATTAGAACCAGACCCAGTATACCAAGCAGGAATAGAACAAGTGAAACACTTATAATAAGTGTTATATATGAACCTGTTAATCTTGTCTTTGTCAGTGCAGGGTCTTTCCTGTTCACTTTGAATTTTTTTCGCCGCAAAAATAGTGAACATTGCTGAATTACAGCAACGAATTTCAATAAATTTCATTCAATTACAGTGGTCCATCCGTATGGATCCTCCTCTTCTCCGTACTGTATCCCCGTGATTTTTTTATAAAGCTTCAGGGTTACAGGTCCTGGATTGCCGTTCTTACAGAATTCGTAAACTTTACCAGTACCCGGGTCGAAGATTTTAGCAATGGGAGTTATTACAGCTGCTGTGCCGCATGCACCAGCTTCTTCAAACTCGGCAAGTTCCTCAACAGGGACTCTCCTTCTTTCTGTTCTCATACCCATATCCTCAGCAACCTTAATCAGGCTCATATTTGTAATTGAGTTGAGTATTGATTCCGATTTAGGAGTTACGTATGTATTGTTTTTTATCCCGAAAAAGTTTGCCGGACCGCATTCATCTATATACTTTTTTTCTTTTGCATCAAGAAAAATAGCTGTTGCATATCCGCTATCTTTTGCAGCCATTAATGCTCTTAAACTTGCAGCATAATTCCCGCCTACCTTAAAAGTACCTGTTCCCTGTGGTGCCGCCCTGTCAAAATCCCTGCTTATCATCATATTAACAGGTTTAATACCATCTTTGAAATAGGGTCCAACAGGCGTCACAAAAACCAGAAATATATATTCCGGTGAAGGCTTAACACCGACTTCTGCACCACTACCGATAAGAAGAGGCCTTATATATAACGATGCACCTGTTCCATAAGGAGGAACATATTTTTCATTCAGCTTCACTGCTTTAAAAACGGCTTCTTTGAAAAGCTCAACAGGAACTTCAGCCATATATATTCCCCTTGCTGAATGGATAAGCCTTCTGGCATTTTCTTCCCATCTGAAAAGCCTGATCCGCCCATCCTTCCCCCTGTATGCCTTCAAACCTTCAAAAGCCTCCTGACCATAATGCAGTGCCGTCGCAGCCATGTGTATACTGATATATTCCGAATCAGTAACCTCCAGAGGCCCCCACTTGCCATCCCTGAAATAGCATCTTACATTGTAATCGGTTTTGTAATAACCAAAAGGAAGATTTTTCCAATCAAAATTCTCCATTAGCTGATAATTTATTTATTGTAAGCCCAAATGTAATTCTTATATAAAAAAGAAAAAATGATTATTCATTCATTTTAACTCTTTCCCAAAATCCTGAAGTAATGAAACCTGTTCCTCAACTGTTACACTTCTTAATAACCTGGCAGTCGCCGTAAGAAACTCATGTTCAACAAGTATCTTTCTCTGATTCTGAATCCATTCCTCCCTGCTGATAACTTTCCCATATTCCGATTCCTCCCTGAATAGCTTGTCAATCAGTTTTATGTAATCAACCCTTCCGAGCCAATCATACTTTGCATCATGTAAAATGAAATCCGCAAGGGTTTCGGTATCTTCATTATAAGAGTTCATTATGAGTTTTTTGGTTGATTCAATGTCTTCGTTAAGAAGCGAATACTTCGGCAGAACTTCTTCTATCAAACTAATAGCCGCTTCCATCGGCTTATTGTAATCAGATATATATCCAGTATAAAGAAAAATAGCAGCAAGTTTTAATGGAATATAATTTTCATCATCGATCTGTTCGGCGGTTGCAAGAAGGTCTACCTGGTTACAGACATTCCTTGCATGCGACGAATTATGAAAATAAAGATTAGGGGGAGCTTCATCATCAAAATATTTCAAAATATATTCCTCTATATCACTTAAGCGAAGCTTTTTCATCTTTGTGATAAACTTCCTGTTTGGCCTGTTGTTCTCATCTCGAAGTTCTTCCCTGATGCCTTCGACAAAGTACATATCTATCTCGCCCTTGTACTTGACAGGCATTTTGCCACGGTATTTACAGATGAAAAAATCCTTAACAAATTCGTAAGTGGTTCCAGAAATATTTATTTTTCCAGGTTCACCTGATGATTCCATCCTGCTTGCAGTATTTACAGTATCTCCCCATATATCGTAAGAGAGTTTCTTCTGCCCTACAACTCCGGCTACAACTGTTCCTGTATGAATACCTATACGTATATCCCATAACTTCATGCCCTCAAATTCCGATGAAGACTTAAGCTTCTCCATGTACTCCTGCATTTCAAGAGCAGCAAGTATTACTTCAATGGGATTTGCGCGGTTTTTTTCTGGTATGCCACCAGCACACATGTAAGCATCACCGATTGTCTTAATCTTTTCAATACCATACTTTTCAACCACCGAATCAAAGTAAAAGAAAAACTTATCCAGTTCATCAATAAGAACCTCCGGATTTGTTTCTTCAGCTATCTTGGTAAATCCCTGTATATCTGAAAATAAAACTGTAACAAAATTATATTTTGCTTTTGTCGCTTTACCTTTTGCCATCAATTCATCAGCTGTACTCTTGGGCAGAACATTGGCAAGCAGACTTTCTGATTTTTCCTTTTCAATTATCAGTTCTTCCGTTCTTGCATTTATTATCTGCTCAAGCATGTACTGAGTTCGGGCAAATCTGTATTTCATCTGCTCATAAACAGCCCAGGCGGCCAGACAGAACAACAAAATATAAAATGATATAGCCGTAAAAGAACTGTACCATGCGGGCACTACTTTAAATTCAATAGGTACCAACATTATAACCGGCATGCCAGGCTCCATATACCTGGCATGGAACAGATATTTACCGGCAGGCAGATTTGTATAATCCTTTACCCCCGACTTTTGCCACCTGGTCCATCCTTTGTCAAAATTTTCAAGCATGAAACTGAAATGACCCTCCCCAGGCTCTGAAAGCTGAAATGAAATATTATTATTCCGCCTCCCAAGAATTATTTTGCTTTCAATTAGCTTTTCCGTCCCGGATGTTTCTCCACTTGCAAAGACAATAGAATCATTTCCTACAAATATTTTTTCTATAAAAACTTTTTGCGGGTTTTCTGAAATAGTCTGAAAACATGTTGATGCTTCCAGACTTATATCCAGAGAGACAAAAATACAAAGCACTCTCCATAAAACCAGGATCGTCAGCATTAGGTTCGATCAAATTACTAAATGTAATTCAAAAGTAACACTTATTAAAGAAGGCACAAAGAGGTTAGTTTAATTTTAAGTATTTTTGGCTCCATATTCAGTCTATATGAGACTCGTTTTTGCCACCAACAACAAGCACAAAATCAGAGAAATAAGTGAATTACTGGGAGATAATATTGAACTTCTCAGCCTGGAAGATGTAAATATTCACTGCGAAATACCCGAAGATTATAATACACTGGAAGAAAATGCAATGGCCAAAGCAAGGTACATTCATAAAATTACCGGTATGGATGTATTTGCAGATGATACGGGGCTGGAAATTGATGCCCTCAATGGTGCTCCGGGTGTCTTTTCGGCAAGATTTGCAGGCGAAGAAAAAGATTTTGAAAAAAACATCGATAAAGTTCTTGAATTGATGAAAGACGCGGAAAATAGAAAAGCGGCTTTCCGGACCGTTATAGCACTTATAAAAAACGAGAGGGAATATCTCTTTGAAGGTAAAGTAAATGGAACAATTCTCAGGGAAAGAAGGGGAACAGGTGGTTTTGGATACGACCCAATTTTTCTGCCTGATGGTTACACTCAGACATTTGCCGAAATGACCCTTAACCAAAAAAATATGATTTCCCACAGGGCAATTGCTTTCAGAAAACTTAAATCATTCCTGCTCCAAAATAATTCCTGCGACAATAAAAATAATTAGCTGTCAGTTTATCAGGTATGAGAATTTTTTCTTCACTACCGGTTTTGCTATTATTTACAGTTTCTATAAAAGCCCAGGGACCTGTAGGTTCGTGGAAGGATCATCTTTCATATCGCTCTGCACTGGTAGTGGCCATAGGACCTGATGAGGTTTATGCGTCAACCGGAAGTTCTCTGCTGATATTCAATAAGAAGTACAGTGAACTAAGAAAAATGAGTAAAGTCCAGGGTCTTACAGAAACAGGAATAAGCACAATTGGATGGTCAGAAGAAAGAAAATCTCTTATTATAGCTTATCAATCAACCAATATCGATATCGTTTCAGGAAATAATATTTTTAACGTTCCTGAAATAAAGAAAAAATATTTTCCTGGCAAAAAAGAAATATATAAAATAAGAACCCGTGGAAAATATGCATATCTGGCTGGCAGCCTGGGCATTATTGTACTTGATATAGGTAAGAAGGAAATATACGACACATGGAAACCGGGAGAGGAAGGTACAGAAGTTTATGATGTAGCTTTTGACGGTACAACAATTTATGCAGCAACAAATACAGGGCTTTATTATTCGGATTTAACAATCGCAGGTCTGGCATATTCTGGCAACTGGTTCAGAATTAATTCATTCCCTAACCCTCTTGCTTCTTTTAATACCGTTGGCTTCCTGAACAAAAAGGTTTATGTAAATCTGTCTTCACGCTCAGGTACAGACACAATCTTTTGTTTTGACAATTCTCATAACGTAACCATATTTTCGTTACAATCGGGCATAAAAAATTTTTCCATCGAAACATACTCTGAAGGATTTATTGTTGCATCAGGAAGTATGGTGAGAATTTACAATACCGATGGACTTCTTACGTCAGTTATTTCTTCCTACAACTCCGGTTCACCTGATATAGCTCATGCTATGGCAGAAGGAGAAGATATATGGATAGCCGACAGAAGTAATGGCTTGATCAAATACTCTATTTCAGGTAATTTTACAAAACTCTCTCTCCCGGGTCCATATACAAACAATGTATTATTTATCGCAAACGCCAGTAATAAAACCTATATTGCAGGAGGTGCTCTCGACAATGCATGGAATAATCAATGGAGACCTCTTCAAATCTTTATTCACGAAAACAATACATGGCAATGGCAATTATCAAATGATTTACACGATCCTCTCAGGATACTGCCCGACCCCAACAATCCAGATCATTTCTGGGTTACAACATGGGGAGCTGGATTGCTGGAATACGAGAAAAACACTCTTGTAAAAAAATATGACTATACAAATTCACCTCTGCAGACAATAATTCCAGATAAACCTTATACAAGGATATGCGGCATTGCCATGGACAGAGATAGAAATATATGGATAACACAGACTGGTGTACCGGGTAGCATCAAAGTACTCAAAGCGAACAATACCTGGACACAATTTCCGGTTACAATTGATGCTCCTACAATCGGAGACATTATTATAACTTCCACAGGTCAGAAATGGATTGTTCTACCAAGAGGGTTTGGACTTTTCGTTATGGATGACAATGGAACAATAGATAATTTTACCGACGACAGGTATAAGCAAATGCTTATACGGGATAACGATAATAAAATAATTTCGAATGTTTACAGCATTGCTGAAGACCTCGAAGGAAATATCTGGGTAGGAACTGACAAGGGTCCGGCTGTTTATTTCAATCCCTCCAGAATATTTGATGAAGATATACCTGCAATAAGAATTAAAATTCCCCGTAGCGATGGTTCGGGCCTTGCAGATTACATGCTTGGAACAGAAATCATAAGCTCCATATCCATTGACGGAGCAAACCGTAAATGGCTGGGTACTTACAATTCCGGTGCTTATCTCCTTTCAGCCGACGGCACAACAAAACTGATCAACTACAATGAGGAAAACAGTCCTCTTTTTTCAAATATGGTAGTAAGCATTGCCATTGATGGCAAAACAGGTGAAATATGGTTCGGAACTTCAAAAGGCGTTGTTTCTGTAAGAGGCGAAGCTACTACCGGTGCAGAAAAATTTAGCAACATATATGCTTTCCCCAACCCGGTAAGGGAAAACTATGAAGGGGTTCTTACAATTACAGGACTTATGCGTAATACATCCGTAAAAATAACAGATGTTAGCGGTAATCTGGTTTACAAAACTATCTCTCAGGGAGGTCAGGCAACCTGGGATCTGAAAACATACACGGGAGAAAGAGTCTCCACTGGAGTCTATATTATTTTATGTGCAAGCGAAGATGGAGAACAAACTGCCGTAACAAAGGTCCTTGTAATTAAATAAATCATTAATCATTCTGTTATGAGACTCTGAATTCTTTCTATCTGCTGCTGTTTATTAACTTCCCTGAGACTTCTGGCTGTTTTTGTGAAATACTGATGGTTTGAAATAAACTTAACCTGCATTTTGTTCCATTCATTTAGTGAACTTATCTTGTTCTGAGCCTTCAACTCCTCGAAAAGTGTATTGGAGACCGGAATAAAATCACTTCTGCCTAAATAATCAAGGTCGGAATCACAAATTATCTCTTCAAGCAGGTTTTTGGGCCGGGGAGGCAGTTTTGTTGCCATTATTATTTCACATATTCTGTCTATCTGTTCGGGAGTATAATTGTATTTAGGAAGCATTTCCCTGGCAATCTGGGTGCTATAATACTCGTGATTATCATATCCTATTGTGTGGCCTGCATCATGGAATAATGCAGCAGTTTTAAGAAGCAGAATCTCTTCATCGGTACACCCTTCTGCCCAGCCTATGAGTTCTACCTCAGTGACTACATCCACTGTGTGTTTCACATTATGATAATAGAGATATGACGGCAATTCCTTTTCCAGCTTGTCAAGCACTATTTCCTGTATATCTGTAAACTGGATAAGACCAAATTTTATCCTGAATGTATCATTCGGGGTTTTACCATCCCCGTTAACCGAAAATTCAGGTTTTAACCCTTTAACTTCAAAGATCTGCAGGTCGCCTTTGTATTTTACCGGAAGTTTTCCGAAATAAATACAATCAAAAAACTCCTTTACCAGTTCATAAGTCATAACCGATATCAAAATCATTCCCTTTTCTGATACAGCCTGAATCCGGCTTGCTGTATTCACCGTATCACCTTTAATGTCGTAGCTCACTTTTTTCTTGCCTGTCACAGTAGCAGTGACAGGACCAGTGTGGATGCCTATCTTAAGATCCCAGATCCTCTTCTCCGGCCCGCGTTTCTTGTTCTCAATTTCCTGCAGGTGATTCCTCATTGCAATCGCTGCCATAACCACATCAACCGGATTGGTGATGTTTTTTACCGGAATCCCTCCCACGCACATATAGGTATCACCAATGGTTTTAATTTTTTCAATCTTGTAATTCTCAGCTATTCTGTCAAATTCAAAAAGTATTTCATCTAACTCATCCATCAGAACCGTCGAATCAATCTCTTCTACAAGTTTTGAAAACCCATGTATATCAGCAAAAAGGATAGTCGCCATATCAAATTTGAGCGACCTTTCCCTCTTTTCTCCCTCTTCTTTCAGTAATTCCGGAGATAATTTTTCGGAAAGCGCTTTAAACTTCTCCAGCTCCCTGGCAAGTTTTTCATTTTCTTTCTGAAGCTTCTTTATGTGCTCTTCAAGTTCCTGGTTCTGTTTTGCCAGTTTCGCAATTCTTCTTACAAGTTCCTGATTATCTTTTAATGCCATCTTCTTTATCATGCTTGAATCGTAAATATACAAAATTTATTATTAGTGCTTTTAGTAAGAATTATCCCGGTTTATTCAGGCTATAATACGGAATAAATCCATAATTTTGGTAAAAATTATCTCCCGGTGATTGACCGTACGGCTGGAATAGTACTTCATAACATTAAATATTCCGATTCAGGAACTATAACTCACTTTTTTACTGAAAAATTTGGACGACTCCCGGTAATGATAAGGGGTATTGGTAACAGAAAAACCGGTAAAAATAAAATTTATCTTCAGCCACTTTCTGTTGTCGACATGGTAATTTATTATAAAGAAACCCGGGAGATCCAGATCCTTAAAGAGTTTTCTCCATTATTCACTCCTGCCGGGATATATGGTAATATGCTCAAGAGTTCAATAGCATTATTTACAGGAGAGGTACTTGCTTCAGTGCTGAGGGAAGAGACGCCGCAAAAAGAACTTTTTGCTTATCTGGTAGATTCGATAAAATATCTCGACCTGTGTGAATCTGGAATTCAGAATTTTCATATTGGCTTTCTGGCTGGATTGTGCAGTTTCCTGGGAATCGAACCCGGAAAAAGAAAAGATCCAGAACATGTTTTTTTTGATTTCTCAAATGGATCATTTGTTCCGGTACCACCACCTCATGGAAACTATGCTCCACGGGAAGTATCGGATATCCTCGCCGTTGTTTTTAACTCATCATGGAACGAAATCGGAAATATTCCTATGACAGGCATTTTGAGGAATGAAGTGTTAAGTGCACTGCTTAAATATTTTTCTTTACATTTCCCATCTCTGAAAAAAATAAATTCACTGAAAATTTTCAGGGAAGTGTTTCAAACTGAAAATGAATTCAAAACCTTTGATAATTCTTGAAAAACTATTTAGCATTTTCTCTCTGAAAAATGACATTTATTACTTCTATAGCAAACTCTATCAATAAAAGCAGGTTGAGGCAAATAGACTTCTTCAGGAAGAATCCTGAAGAGATTCAGGAAGCTGTTTTCAGGAATTTAATAAGCAGGGCCGCAAAGACAGAGTGGGGTATCATGCACGAATATTCAGGCATCAGAACCATTAAACAATTCCAGGAAAGAGTCCCCATTCAGGGATACGAAGAATTATTGCCATTTATTGAAAGACTTAGAAACGGTGAAAAGAATCTTCTATGGCCAGGGGCTGTAAAATGGTTCGCAAAATCTTCGGGGACAACCGGAGCAAGAAGCAAATTCATTCCTATTACCAGGGATTCACTCCATGAATGCCATTACCAGGGAGGGAAAGATGTTATTGCATTATATCTTAACAACCGTCCTGATTCAGGTATTTTTTACGGAAAAGGCTTGATCCTCGGTGGCAGTCATAAAATAGACAATTTCAGCAACAGGTCATTGTATGGGGATCTTTCAGCAATACTTATTGAAAATACTCCATGGTGGTTCGACATTATCAGAACCCCATCCAGGAAAATCGCTTTAATTGAAGATTTTGAAAAAAAACTTGAACTGATAACCCGTATAACCGTCAAACAAAATGTTACCAGCCTTACCGGTGTCCCATCATGGTTTCTGGTACTGATAAAGCAAATTTTAAATTACACCGGAAAAACTGACCTGAAGGAGGTTTGGCCAAATCTTGAGGTCTTTTTCCATGGTGGAGTCAGCTTCAAACCTTACAGAGAACTTTTCAGGCATTTCATCAGCGACTCTCAATTCAGATATGTCGAAACCTACAACGCATCCGAAGGTTTTTTTGGGGTCCAGGATGACTTTTCATCGAGCGATATGCTGCTGATGCTTGATATTGGCATATTTTATGAGTTTATTCCGGTTAACGAAATCAGTTCCGGGAAAAATACTGCACTTACAATTGGAGAAGTGTCAAAAGGAACCAATTATGCCATGGTAATATCCACAAACGGAGGCTTATGGAGATACTTAATAGGTGATACCATTCAGTTTACATCTCTATACCCTCACAAATTCATTATTTCAGGTAGAACCCGGCACTATATCAATGTTTTCGGGGAAGAAGTAATTGTTGAAAACGCCGATAAGGCTATTGAAAGTGCCTGTAATGCAACAGGAGCAATTGTACTTGAATATACTGCAGGCCCTGTATTTACCGGTTTATCTTCAAAGGGCTCGCACGAATGGATTATTGAATTTGAAAAAGAACCAGGCGACCTTGCCCTTTTTACCGAAAAACTTGATGAAGCTCTTAAACAGGTAAATTCCGATTATGAAGCCAAACGTTTCAAAGACCTTAACCTTACAATGCCAGTTGTCAGAAGCGTACCCCGAGGAACTTTCTACAACTGGCTGAAAGAAAAAAACAAACTTGGAGGTCAAAATAAAGTCCCTCGCCTCTCAAACAGCCGTGATTATATTGAAGAACTTTACAGAATTGCTGGAATTACTGGTGCCTGATAGTGAATTGAGTACAATAACCAATTTCACATGACTCTTATGTTTAAACCAACCTGAAGATCTAAAATGTTAATAGTAATTTTTAATCTGAATGTACATGAAAATTTTTAAACTTTAAAAAATATAAAATATCTGTCATTTTTATTTCTAAATTTACGGTTCTAATTTAACTAATGTATGCACATCGCAATTGCAGGAAATATTGGATCCGGCAAAACAACCCTTGCAGGACTTCTGGCAAAGCACTTCGGATGGCTTCCACACTATGAGGATGTGGAAGACAATCCTTATCTGAACGATTTTTACGAAGATATGCAGCGTTGGTCGTTTAATCTGCAGATCTATTTTTTGAATTCCCGTTTCAGACAAATTATTGAGATACGAAAATCTGAGAAAACCGTTATTCAGGACCGCACCATCTACGAAGATGCTTATATTTTTGCACCGAACCTGCATGCAATGGGCCTAATGTCAACACGCGACTACGAGAATTATATCAGCCTTTTTAAACTGATGTGTACATTTATCCAGCCACCCGATCTTCTTCTTTACCTGAGGGCATCAGTACCCACCCTTGTTAACCAGATCCAGAAAAGAGGCAGGGAATATGAAAGCTCTATAAGCATTAACTACCTTAAAAGGCTTAACGAAAGATATGAGGCATGGATTGAAACATACGACCTTGGAAAACTTCTGATAATAGAAGCTGACCATTATGATTTCCCAAACAACCCCGACCACCTAAGTGAGGTCATTGACAAAATAAATGCTGAATTGCACGGCTTGTTCTGAAAAATTCTCATGTGTTTGATTTTGCCTATTTTTTTAATAATGGCAATTTGAATATATATCCTTATCTTTATTTAAAAACTAATATCCTCATTATATCCAGGCAATTAATATAATTTTATGAAAACCAGAAGATTAATCCTGAACGCATTTGCACTTATTTTAATATCGGTAATCACCCGGGCACAGTACGACTTTTCATCCTTTCCCCCTGTTGACCCTGAAATAATAACAGGAAAACTTCCGAATGGTCTTACATATTATATCAAACACAACAGTGAGCCACAGAAGAGAGCAAGTTTTTATTTCATTCAGAATGTAGGAGCACTGCTTGAAGAAGATCACCAGAACGGCCTTGCTCATTTTCTTGAACATATGGCTTTTAATGGAACTGAACGTTTCCCTGGAAAAGCAATTATAAGCTCACTCGAAAAACATGGAGTGGCTTTCGGATATAACATAAACGCATACACCGGATATGAAGAAACAATTTATAACCTCAGTGATGTTCCAGTTGATTCTCCAGGCCTTATTGACACCTGTCTGATGATTCTATACGACTGGTCAGATTTTATTACTCTTTCGGAAAAGGAAATTGAAGCCGAACGCGGCGTTATAATCGAAGAATGGCGAACAAGAAGGGATGCCAATTTCAGAATGATGCAGAAATATCTGCCTGTAATACTTAAAGGTTCCAGATATGAAAAAAGAGATATTATTGGAGATATCAACGTTATAAGAAATTTCAAACCGGAAAACATCAAAGAGTTCTATGACACATGGTATAGACCTGATCTACAAGCTGTTGCAGTTGTGGGAGATTTCGATGCCCCGGAAATGGAGAAAAAAGTAAAAGAAATATTTTCACAACTTAAACCATCCATAAATCCTCTGCCAAGACCTGAATTTGAGATCCCTTATCACAACGGAATGTTATATGTTCTTGCCACTGATAAAGAAGCTCCAAGAAATGTTGTATCAATCTTTATGAAGCATCCCTCAGTAAAGCCTTCTGAGAAGAATCTTTCATATATGAGGAGAAAGCTGATCATCAGCCTTATAAACAATATGATGTCAACAAGAATAAGCGAATTACTCCAGAAAGGTAATCCTCCGTTTATAACTGGATATGTAAATTTTTCAGAATTGGTAAGGGGCGTAGACGCTCTGGTGATAAATGCAGCTGCAAACCCTAACAGGGAAGATGTAGCTCTTGAAGCTATTTACACTGAGACGGAGCGTGCACGCAGACATGGATTTGCAAAAGGAGAACTTGAAAGAGCTAAAGCTAACCTGTTAACCAATTACGAAAATTACTACAAACAAAAAGACAAGATTTCAAATGATGACTTCATTAACGATATGCAGGAGCATTATCTCAACAATGAGCCTCTTGTTTCTCCGGATTTTGAGTATGAATTTGCAAAAAGTGTTATCCCATCTGTTTCAGTTGAAGAAGTATCTGAATTTTTTAAAGGCCTGGTAAGGACAGACAACAGCGTGATCGTTGTCCAGGGCCAGGAAGATGAAAATATACGGCACCTCACTGAAGAAGAGGCAAAAGCCATAATAAGCAAGGTGGTATCATCTGACATAGAACCATATCAAGATATTGAGACCTCAGAATCACTTATCAGAGAAAAGCTTAATGGCTCAGATGTGATTAAAAGGATCCATCTCAAGCAGTTCGACGCAGTAGAATGGACACTTGGCAACGGGGCAAAAGTTGTTTACCGCAAAGCAGATTATGAAAAAGATAATGTTCTACTTACCGCATATAGTCTGGGAGGATCCTCATTGTACGAAACAGACTATTTACCATCGGCAACCATGCTCCCTGCTCTGATCGGAATGTACGGACTCGGAGAATTTGATAATGTCACCCTGCAGAAAATGCTTGCAGGCAAAAAGGCTACTGCTTCAGTTTCTCTTGGACAAATAACCGAAACAATCAATGGCTCCGCCACACCCAAAGACTTTGAAACAATGATGCAACTGCTTTATCTGAGATTCACAAAACCAAGATTCGATCCTGAAGCACATAATGCCATTATGTCGAGATATGCAGCATTCCTTTCAAGTATGGCAAAAGACCCTTCGAAAATAATGCAGGATTCCGTTTCACTCTATCTTACAAACTATAATCCAAGAACGGTAATCCTTAACAATCAAATGCTCGAAAAAGTTGAGCTGGAAAAGATTGAAAAAATATACAGGGAAAGGTTCAGCAACGCAGCTGATTTTATCTTCTTCATAGTAGGCAATATCGATGAAAATACGGCCAGAGAAATGGCTGAGAAATACATAGGCTCACTCCCTTCTTCAAATGCTAAAGAGAATTTTATCGACAGGGGTGTCAGACCTCCTCGTGGACATTTCTATAGAGATGTGAAAATACCCCTTACCGTTCCAAAAGCAACGGTGTTTATAAGCCATTCGGCAGATTTTCCATATAATGCTTACAATAATGTTTGTCTCAAAGTCATTAATAATATTCTTGATCTTGTTTTTACAGAAAAAGTAAGAGAAGAAGCAGGAGGAACTTACGGCGTTTCAGTAAGTCTAAGTTCTCAGCTTCACCCGTATCAAAATGCCCAGGGGCTTATTATGTTCGACTGCGACCCTGAGAGAGTTGATTCTCTGAAAAAAATTGTATATAGCGAAATAGAAAGACTTACTTCTGAAGGACCATCAAAGGAAAACCTAGATAAAGCCGTCAAAAATATGCTGAAAACCCGCGAAGAGTCCAGGCTTCATAATAATTACTGGAGCAATGTTCTCTACCTTTATTACTATTCAGGTCTTAACGTTAACGACCCTAAAAACTTTGAAAAGATTCTTAATAAACTAACAATTAGGGATATAAAAAAAGTGGCCTCCAGCTTCTTTAGTAAAGCAGATGTTGCAGATATAGTTTTCCGACCTGAGAATTGATGAAAAGTTTAAAATTATCATTTTTTATCCCCACACTTTAAACAAAAAATATAAATAATCTTGACAGAGTATTAATTCGTCAATATTATTACTTATCTTTAAAACCTTTAAATCAATAATTATATTAACTGCTTACGTAAATTATATCTCTCCGCTTATTCTTAAAATAACAAAATCCACCCAATAATACATATCCTATATTATGTCTTTTAAACCAAATATCAGATGGATTCTATTCAGAATCTGGTACTGGTACATCAGTAAAACCGATAAAAATGCAAGGGTACTTTTCATGAACTATGGATATCATGATAAAAATCAGCAAATTAAAATCGATAAAGATGATGAGCTAAATCGCTATTCTATACAGTTATACCATCATCTGGCAAGTGAAGTAGAAATTGAAAACAAGTCAATTGTTGAAATTGGCTGCGGGAGGGGTGGCGGGCTCTCATATATATCAAAGAAGTTTTCACCTTCTTCAGCTGTTGGAATAGATTTATGCCATAAAGCAATTTCATTTTGTAAACACTTCTATTCAGATAGAAAAATATTGTTTTTCAAAGGTGATGCACAGAAATTATTTCTTAATAACAATTCCTGTGACATTGTAATTAATGTGGAATCATCGCACCGCTATAATGACATGAAAGCATTTCTCCGGGAAGTTTATCGGATCTTAAAGCCAGGAGGTTACTTTTTATTTACCGATTTTCGACAGTCCGATAAAATAGAGGACTTAAAAAAGCATCTGGAAATAAGCAATTTTGAAATTCTAAAAGAAAGATTCATAAATAATGAAGTTATTGCAGCTCTCGAACTGGATGATCCGCGCAAACGCAATCTAGTAAAATTGCTTGCCCCTAAATTTCTGCAGAAAATAGCACTGAACTTTGCTGCTGTAAAAGGTTCTGATAGTTATAATAAATTCATTTCAAACAGATTTGTTTACTTCAGTTATGTTTTAAGAAAATGATAACTGAATTATAACGTTATAAAAATTATACTTCTCCATTATTTATTTTTTTTCAAGGAATTATTTACTTAGTTGTCTATAAATTCTTTATAAACTATGGATAACAAGATAAAATCCTTGATTCTTAAAATCCAGCGCAACGAAATAACAGAACATATTATTTATCTGAAACTTGCAGATCTTTCAGGCAACCAGAAAAATGCAGAAATACTTCGCCGGATAGGCAACCAGGAACTAGCTCACTACCGCTATTGGAAGACAAAAACAAATACCGAAATAAAACCCGATAAATTCAGGGTATTTCGCACTGTTATGATGGCAAAACTACTCGGCCTTTCTTTCGTTCTTAAACTTATGGAAAAACGGGAAGGCACAGGTTCAAGTACTTATCAGAAGATAGCTGAAATATATCCTGAATCAAAGCGCTTTGCAGAAGAAGAAGCAATACATGAAAAAGAACTCCTCGACATGCTTGATGAAGAAGTCCTTCAGTATGTTGGTTCAATCGTGCTTGGGCTGAATGACGCACTAGTAGAGCTTACCGGAGCACTGGCAGGTTTCACACTGGCTCTGGGTGACAATAAAATAATTTCACTGGCCGGATTGGTAACTGGTATATCAGCAGCACTTTCAATGGCTGCATCAGACTATCTTTCATCAAAAGCCGAAGGCAATGCACAGGCAAAAAAATCAGCCCTGTACACTGGAATGGCTTATTTTATAACAGTAATACTGCTTATTCTTCCTTTTCTCTTGATTTCATCAAAATTTATTTCCCTGGCAATAACTCTTTCAACAGCTGTACTGATTATCTTCTTCTTCAACTTCTATATTGCAACTGCTCGTAACCTTAATTTCAGAGAACGATTCACAGAAATGACTATCATCAGCCTCGGAGTAGCGGCATTATCATTCCTTGTAGGATTCTTTCTTAAAAATTTAATCGGTGTTGACATTTGATTTAAAAAATACTTTGAGAAAAATTTGATTTTTTAAAAAACTAATCTATTTTAGCAGTGTGTGAAAAAAGTCTTGCTGCATGTCAAAAAAAATATTTAAAAATTCGGCGTTTAGACGTAAGCTGTTCATTATCATTATCATATTGATAATACTTCTTGGAACAGTAACAGGAATTGTGTACTTTAATCTTGATAAAGTACCTGGTGAAGGAAAAACTGAGACAGAAATTTCCTATATCTTTTCAGATAACATAATCCAGATTCCGGTTACCATTAACGGGATTCCCACGCACGGAATTTTCGACACAGGTTCAAGCTTTTGCCTGCTCGACGAAAAAAGCCTTGATAAGTTTAATGTTCAGGTTATCCCTTTTTTTAGAAGCAAGATAAACAAAACCGGTTCCTACAGGTGGGGAATAATCAAAAATTTAGAAATAAACAATTTTAAGATTAAAAACCTCCTTGTTAATCTGATGGATTTTAAGACCGACAGTTCAATCTTTAAATGCATCCCTTCAGAAATCATACTGGGAATGAATCTGATAAAAAAGGCAAACTGGAAATTTAATTTTACCAAGCATTCATTAAAAATCTATCCTAGAAACTACAGGATAACTGATTTCAAGGCAGAAAACTTTATCAGTTTTTTCTACAGGATGAATGTTCCTTTTACTTATATAACCATAAATGAAAAGTCACATAAAGTTATAGTAGATTTCGGCTTTTCCGATGCACTCATGTTGGCTGAAGATGACTATTCCGGCAACGAAGCAATCCCATATTCAAATTATCAATCATATAATATTTTTGGAAGTTACAAAAATGAAGGCAAAGCTTTAATTGATGATTTTATTTTTGGCAATGATACAATACCAGGGGTGGAAATAAATTTTACAAGCCCACGATTTTCATTAGTCGGCATTGAAACTTTTCTCAAATACTCTGAAGTACTTATAAATAATGCTGAAAAGAAAATATATATGTCGGGTATGAAAAAGAGCGCCGGAACAAAAACTATATTTTTCGGCCACGGATTTTATGTCTATAAGGATGACGGGAAAATAAAAATAAGCTCTATTTACAAAAATTCACCGGCTTATAATGCAGGCTTAAACATAGGTGATACAGTTTTAAGTATAAATGGTATAGAATCATCGGTTTTAATTCCTATGGATTTATGTGATTTCACAGAATTAAGCAAGAGGTTTTTTTATCAAGATACTGTTAGAGTTACAGTAATCAAAAACGGTGAGATTCTGACAAAAGAAATTGTTAAATCCGAATTTTGAAACGGCAGCAATATACTCCTTCATATACTTTCTCTCTGGGGGGATTGTGAATAAAAAATCAGGTTATCTTTACTTCCGGTAGAATCCCGTTTCTAAATTAATTTTTTATGAAAGATCTTAAAATCGCATCGGCACAGTTCGAACACCGGAGTGGAGACAAAAAATACAATCTTTCTGTAATAGAAAAACTTTCGGGAAAAGCATCAGTTGAAGGAGCTGAAATTATTGCTTTTCATGAGTGTTCTGTTACAGGATATACTTTTGCACGCCACCTTATAAAAGAGCAAATGCTCGCATTGGCTGAAATTATTCCTGAAGGTAAAAGTATCTCAAAACTTGTAGATATTGCTGAAAAGCATAACATCATAATACTTGCAGGACTTTTTGAAAAAGACAAAAACGATAATCTTTATAACTCATATGTATGCGTTGATAAAAACGGACTAATAGCAAAGGCAAGAAAACTCCATCCGTTTATTAACCCGAATCTGCAACCGGGTGATTATTATTGCATTTTTGAGATCAAAGGATGGAAGTGCAGTATTCTGATTTGCTACGACAATAATATAATCGAAAATGTAAGGGCAGTTACTCTTCTGGGAGCCCAGATAATTTTTATGCCTCATGTAACAATGTGCACGCCTTCACCCCGGCCTGGAGCAGGACTGGTCAATCCCGAACTATGGGAAAACCGTGAAAAGGACCCTACTTCATTAAGAATTGAGTTTGATGGGCTGAAAGGCCGCCAGTGGCTTATGAAATGGCTTCCGTCAAGGGCCTATGATAATGGCGTATATGTGGTCTTTTCAAATCCTGTTGGCATGGACGACGATCAGGTCAGAAACGGATGTTCAATGATAATTGATCCTTTCGGTGACATACTTGCTGAATGCCGTTCATTTGATGATAGCTACGTTACAGCCTTAATTACACCGGAAAAACTTGCCCTTGCTGGTGGTTACAGATATATCATGGCAAGAAAACCAGAATTATACAGGGATATCATCGGCCAGAGCCATAAACCTGAACAGAAAGTTATCTGGCTAAACGACTGAAAGCTAAAACTGCCAGTGGTCTATATACTGTAATAAACCACTGTTATCTCTTTTTCTGCTTGCAATTATTTTTTAAATTACCCGGAAAATTTATTTTTATTCTATACTAAAACAGGAAACAAAAATGAGAAATCTTATTATTCTGATTGCAATTACAACTCTTGTGATTCAATCTTGTTCTGATAAAGCAAAAGAATCTTTAGCGGCAGTAAACAGCTATTTTGAGACAGACGATACAAACAGTGTTCAGACCGGTGGAATAAAATTGATTAAAATCAACACCCCGGCAGGTGAATTCAATGTTTGGACAAAAAGAATAGGGAACAATCCTTCATTAAAGGTTCTTCTGCTTCACGGAGGACCTGCAGCAACGCATGAATATTTCGAATGCTTCGATAGCTTTTTTCCCCGCGAAGGAATTGAATATTATTATTACGACCAGCTGGGTTCTTATTACAGTGATCAGCCGTCCGATACGTCTCTCTGGAATATTGACAGGTTTGTGGAAGAAGTTGAGCAGGTCAGAATCGCATTAAAACTTGACAGTTCAAACTTCTTTCTTCTTGGCCACTCGTGGGGCGGTATCCTGGCAATGGAATATGCTCTGAAGTACCAGAAAAATCTCAAAGGCCTTATAATTTCAAATATGATGGCAAGTTGCCCGGAATATGGAAAATATGCTGATGAAGTTCTGGCAAAACAGATGGATCCTGCAGTGCTGGCTGAAATAAAAGCTCTTGAAGCCAGGAAAGATTTCAGTAACCCCAGATACATGGAGCTGCTGATACCCAACCATTATAAAAAGCATATTTGCAGGCTTGAAGAATGGCCCGACCCAGTCAACAGAGGTTTTAAACACCTGAACTATGAAATTTATCTTATGATGCAGGGACCCAGTGAGCTCGGAATAGCAGGTAAACTGGCAACCTGGGACAGAAAGTCAGATCTGAAGAATATTAAAGTCCCAACTCTGGTAATTGGCTCAAAATATGATACTATGGACCCCGCTCACATGGAATGGATGGCTTCACAATTTCCACATGGGAGCTATCTGTATTGCCCTGAAGGAAGCCATATGGCAATGTATGATGATCAGAAAACATATTTCAAAGGGTTGGTTAAATTTATTAAAAGCGTGGACAAGGGCAATTTCTAATATTAAAGAATAAAAGACAATCAACAGAAATGAAAATGTTTGTAGTAGTATATGACGGTACACTATTTCATGCTCAAATGATTAAAAATCTACTGGAAAATGAAGGTGTTGAATCTTTTCTTAAAGATGAGATTATCGGAAGCCGTAGCGGAGAACTATGGAGACCAGGAGGCGGAGTTAAAGTCGTAGTTTATGGTAATGATTTAATGAAGGCTTTAAAGGTTGTGGAAGATTATGAAAACTCTTTAAAATAATACTCTTCTTCCTGAAATGTTGGATTTTTCAATAATCTGGTTAATTTTTATTCAACAATATTTTTCTATTTTGAAACATTCAAAATCATAAGGATATGAATATTAATATCAGACCTGCAACTGAAAAGGATTTTCCAGATGTTCTTTCATTAATTAAAGAACTGGCCGAATTTGAAAAGGCACCCGAAAAGGTAACAAATACAGTTGACCAGATGAAACAGGAACAACATTTGTTCAGATGCTATATGGCTGAAACTGAAACCGGAGAGATTGCAGGAATGGCTCTGTTTTTCTTTGCCTATTTCACATGGGTAGGCAAATCGCTTTACCTCGACGACATCTACGTCAGACCAAAATTCAGAAAACAAAAAATAGGAACGGCTCTTTTAAAAAAAGTATTCGAAGTTGCCTGTGAAGAAAATTGCAAAAGGGTTCGTTGGCAGGTACTTAAATGGAATCAGCCTGCCATTCAGATGTACCGCAAATACGGAGCTGATATTGACAATGAATGGCTTAACTGTACTTTTGAACATGAAGAAATCAAAAGTCTCAGGGATCGGATAAATCTTAATATTTAAATCATGAAAATCAACCTGACTTTTTCATTCTTTTTTATACTGGTGATAACTGCAGTTTCCTGTCAGCACACTAAGCAGACATGGGTTGGTACCTGGAGCTGTGCCCCCCAGCTTGTTGAACTACACAACATGCCCCCGGAACCAGGCCTTACAAATAGCACTCTCAGGCAGGTGGTACGTGTCTCAATAGGAGGTGATAGCGTCAGAGTCAGATTTTCAAATGAATTCAGCAGCAGTCCGGTTACAATAAGAAAAGCAAATATTGCATTATCAGCGGGAGGCAGTAAAATCGATGCTTCAACAATTACAATGCTTACTTTCAACAACAACCAGGAAGTAACCATGGAACCCGGTATGGCTGTTACTTCCGATCCTGTTGCTTTCCGTATCAAGCCGCGCACTGACATTGCAATCACCATCTTTTTCGGGACAACATCTCCGGATGTTACAGGTCATCCGGGTTCAAGAACAACCTCATACCTTATCTCCGGGGATCATACATCAATGCCAGAGCTTTCTGATGCTGCCACAGCTGACAGGTGGTACATTATTAACGGAATAGATGTTAAAGCTTCTGACAAAGCAGCTTCAATTGTTGTAATTGGAAATTCTATTACCGATGGAAGAGGATCTGGCACGAACAAACAAAATAGATGGCCCGATATACTTGCTGAAAGACTGATACAAAATCCTGCCACAAGTAATGTCGCCGTACTCAACCAGGGAATAGGCGGTAATTGCGTTCTGAGACCCTGTCTCGGGCCTTCAGCACTCGACCGCTTCGAAAAAGATGTTCTAAGACAACACGGCGTCCATTGGCTTATTATACTCGAAGGTATTAACGACATAGGCCAGGCTCCCGACAGTATAGCAGCTATTTCAATTGCAGATAATCTTATCACAGCATATAAGCAGATGACAGAAAAAGCACATTCATCCGGTATTAAAGTATATGGGGCAACGATTCTACCCTTCAAAGGTTCGTTCTATTACACCAATTTCCGTGAAGCTGCAAGAAGAAAGGTAAATGAATGGATACGCCAGAATAATTATTTCGATGCAATTATTGATTTCGACATGATAATGAGAAATCCTGAAGACACTCTTTCACTTCTTCCTGAAACACACACCGGTGATTTTTTACACCCAAATGAAAAAGGCTACCTGATAATGGGTGAATCAATTGATCTAAAGTTATTTATAAAATAAACCATCCATTTGATTCCATTCAACCTTCCAAATCCTTAAAAACCTTTTAAGAATTTATTGTAATTTCAGGCTTGAATAAATAAATCATTCTGACTGAAATGAAAATTGCGTTTACTGCTGATCTGCATCTCAGAAACTGGAAAGAGACTCCTGAAAGGTATAGGGCTCTTGAATATATTTTGAATGAACTCACTGCAAAAAAAATTGATAATCTTATTATTTCCGGTGACACATTTGACAGAGATTTTAATAACTATACAGATTTTAATGAACTATGCGCCAGATTCAGTGAAATAAGAATAACTATTTTCCCCGGTAACCACGATGCAGAAATCAGTAAAAAATATTTTCCTGCTCAAAACCTGGAAGTAATTAATGAAGCAACATTAAAACAATTCGGGAATATTTCAATATTGGTTCTTCCATACCATCCAGGGAAACTGATGGATGAAGTTCTTACAGAGTTCTTTTACAACAACCCTATTCCTGAAAGATGGTTACTGACCGGTCATGGTGACTATTGCACAACAGCGAAAGATTTTAACCCATACGAGCCTGGTGTATATATGCCTCTTTCTGGTTCAGCTATTAATAAATTTAATCCCTTTTATGTCATTCTTGGACATATTCATAAGCCCTCAGAAACTGGCAGAGTTATTTACCCCGGCTCTCCCTGCCCACTCGATATAAATGAGACGGGCAAAAGACGTTATATTATTTTTAATACATCCGACAACAGTATTGAAAAATTATCCGTAAAAACTGACGTCATTTATTTTAACGAAACCCTTATGACATTCCCATCAGAAAATGAGTTTCATGATATCTGCGACTCAATTGACAGAATGATTAAAAACTGGAAACTTGATGACAATGAAAAAGGTCTTGTTAAATTAAGACTCAAAATAAAAGGTTTTACGTCAGATCTTAAAAGGCTAAAAGAATCCATAATAAGTCATCTTGAGAAAAAAGATATAAGGCTTTATGATAATGATGGACCGGATCTGAAAGAGGTTAATGTGGTTAAAGAGGCTGACGATGATAGAATAATCCTCCTGAAAAAAACAATTGAGAAAATCTCTCAATTGAAGATCGAAGCCGACAGAGTAAAAATCTTAGAAAAAATTCAGGAAAAAATTTTCACTTAGAAAAAAATGAACATACGCATAGCAAAAATTTCTGCTGAGAACTGCGGGCCGGTAAAAAAGATCAACATTGCGCCCGGTAATCTTACAATATTCTACGGCAGGAATGAGGACGGCAAATCGTTCCTTGTTGAATTCATAATCCGTTGCCTTTTTAAAAACAAAAAACCATGGGGTGATTTGCGCCAGGCTGGTGGTGGCAAAATTACTTTAACAGGAATTAAAGATAAACCCGTAGATTTTATACCCGATAAAGGAGTAAAACTTGAGGATTATTTTGAACGGGATTCCCGTGGTTTACCTCTTTCACTGCTTAACCTTCTTGTTGTAAAGGAAGGTGAAACCGGAATTGGCAATAACAAAGAAGAATTAACTAAAGATATAGTAAAAACATTTCTTTCTTCCCGCAGATTACTCGATGAAATTGATGGAAAGATACCGGTAACTTTCAAGGAGGCTAAAATTGATACAGATATCGAGATTGATAAAAGAGGAGGAAGAGATTATTATAATAAACTCGAAGAAATTAAGAAAATAGATAACATAATCTATTCGCTCAATAATCAGTCAGCCCACTGGCTGATAAGAGACCTGACACTACTGGAAAATCAGCTGAAATTTAGAAAAGAACTTCTTAACAGGGCACGTAAATTCAAAGCATATACGTTATCCACCAAAATTAAAGCAGTTGAAAAACAACTAGAAAAGATTCCCCGTGAAACAATTTCCGAATTAAAGGAACTATATAACGAATACAGAAAAACACAGGAAAAATATGAATCATTAAAAAAAGAGCTGGCTGATATTCAAAAAGAAACCGAACTTATTCCCGATCTCGAAAATAAAAAAGAGCTGCTTTTGAAAGCAAAAAGATATCAGGCTTACCAGCTTGCGTCAGAAATAAAAAATATTGAAGAGGAGCTGAGATCCTTTCCTGAAACTGAATTAAACAAACTAGAGAATAACATCTCTATTTATCGCAATAAAAAGAATGAATTAGAAAGCTGTAAAAAGTCAGTAAACCAGGCATCTGAAAAATCAGCAGATTACCACTGGCTGAAAACAGCAAAAGAAAATTACCACAGGTTCCTCTCAGTAACAGGTACAAGCAAAAAAATATCAAGGGCTTTCCCAGTTGCAGCAGGATTAACCTTTATAACAGGTATTGTTACTTTATTATTGAATCAAAAAATTCCCGGTCTAATTATTCTTATAATCAGTGCCTTACTTACCCTTTTATATTTTATTTTTTTAAAAAAATCATATTCATCTTTAAGACATTCCGAAGAACTTGAACAAATAGAATCTGAATTCAGAAAACGATTTGGAGAGGAACTTGAAAACATTACAAAGCTTGAATCTATTTTTAACGAAGAAGAAAAATATTTTAACCAGCTTGAAGTTTATAACACTCAGCTGATCCGTCTTAGTACTGAAACTGATTCTTATTTTAAATTAATACAGGAGATGTTTGCAGGATTTAGAATTGATAACCCTCCTGAAGAAAAATGGGAAGAATTTATTTCGGTAATCAGACAAAATAGAGAAGACCTTACTTCCAAAAATGACCTTCTTAACCGTAAACTGGCATCACTTGATACTGACGAAACGGAATATGAAACTAAGGATCCGGGAGTAAAATTTGACAGAAATGAACTTGAAGAGATAAAGGAACATCTAACAAGGCTTTATGAGCTTAAAAAACAGGAAAATAAAAAGATCCATGAACGGAATGAATTAAATAATAGCCTAAAAGTTACTGGTAAAGTTATTACTGAAAAATTCAGGAGTTTTACAGAGAAAGAGGTAGCTGAAGAAGAATGGACCGTAAAAATTAAGTTGCTGGAAAACCAGTACAATAATTTATTAAGCTACTACGAGAGCCTGAAAGGCCAGCTCACCGGATTGGGAGTTTCTGAATCAGATTTTGAAAGTGAGGATCCGGGCATTGAGTATTCTCCTGAGGAAATGGAGAAAATTGAAAAAAAGATGGAGGAGATTAGCGAAAAGTTGAAAAATGAAGAGGAAAGATTTGCTACTTTAAAAGGTGAAATTATATCTATCACAGGTGCTGAAACAAGTGCTAAATGGACTGACCTCGTTGACATGCTGTACAGAAAAAAGCAGGAGATAAAAGATGAAATAGAGGGGATCAAAGCCAGTATTATTGCCGGTAATCTCCTTCACTTAACAATTCAGGAACTGCAGCTGGAAGAAGACCAGAAACTTGAAGAGGCACTTAATTCCCAGGAAGTTACATCTGTATTACACAATCTGACCGGACATTACAATGCCCTTTCATTTGATGACAGAAAGATAATAATCTCTGATGGTTATAATAGCTATTACCTGAAAGATCTGAGCACTGGAGCTCTCGAACAGGTAATGATAGCCCTGCGAATTGGAATACTGAATCGACTGCTTAAAAATGATCATGCCTTTCTGATTCTTGATGATGCATTCCAGCATTCAGATTATGAAAAAAGACATATACTGGTTAAAACTGTATGTGAACTTGCCCGAAACGGTTGGCAGATAATCTATTTTACAATGGACGACCATATTCTTAATCTTTTCCGTAAAGAAAAAAATGGCGATTACATAGAAATTGATTTACACACTTATAAACTTCATAATTAATTGAAAAATTCTTCATGGAGTTTTACCAAACTTTACAGGCAACGGCTTTTCTCTATTTTCTCTCATTGTATATGGTAATTCCCAAACCTTTTTTCCTCTTATATCAGTAAAATAGAGGTGAGATTCGGAAAGTGTATCCGGATTCCCGTCGGCCCATAAAGCATAAAAGTCTTTTTGCGCATTCACAGGCCTCCTTACATATGAATGATTTAGTAGACTGCCTTCTGTTACGTTTCGAACCTTTATCCAGGTTGAGCCTTCATCCCTGCTGACCCACATTGCAATTTCACCACCAGTTCCGTAACGATAGGGACCAGGCTCCGTTGGCCCAATTATTTTCCATTCTTTCCCTTCGGTGTACAGGGACCCCATATCATAATTATGTGTTGATTCACAAACTTTTCTGAAATTCCATCTGTTATCTTTCCAATGAATTATAAACCATTCCCTGGGATCACCTGAAGGACCCGGACGGAAATCGCGGCTGATAATAGCAAGTATAACCGGATTTCCATCTCTGTCAAAATTAAGGTCATTAATATAAACCAGTTTTTTCTCAGATTCATAATCCCATACCAATGCTTCATTATGAACTTCAGTAAGAGGTGGCTCAATTATCCTGCCATCAATTGTTGTCCAGGTTTTTCCCATATCAGTTGTCTGTACAGCATAAAGATTTGTTCGTTTATCTACATCTCCCCCCGGATGGTAGTTGAATACCGAGACCAGTTTGTTCCCTAACATATTTGTCACCTGGTAATGTCCACCCATACCGGCAAGTTTCTGTTCGGGCTCCCAGTTTATGCCATCTTTGCTTTTTGCCCAGTACAGTTCTCTCCCGCGGGTATATTTTGTAAACAGATAAAGAAATCCTTCCCCCTTTACCCACCATGGCTGGGGATATGTCATTTCACACTCCCTGATTTTTTCAAAAGCGCTTATATCATATGGATTTTGACTTCTGAAAATTAGCCCGGGCCTTGTCCGGCTCCTCCCACTGACAAAAACCCATATGTAGCCTTTTTCATCAATAGATATAGCCGCATTATCGTGTGGATCATTCACACCGTTTTTATCGTAAACAATTACAGGCCTGGGAACAGTTTTACTCATGTGGTCATAATATGACACCATAATCAAAAGGTGTCTTTCATCAGCTTTTGTAGTTCCCCCATAGGTAAAGTAAGTTTTTCCTGTCTGAGGAGAATAAATTGCAATCGGAATATGATTTGCAGTATAAGTCCCGAGACCACCTGAATATTTATCACCATACTCATAAAACTGCCCGAGAGTGAACCATATCCCTTTATAGCCAGACGCAACCGGGTTCTGACCAGAAACACCTGTGACAAGTAATAGCGTGCAAAATAAACATATGAAGAACTTCATAACCATAATATTTACCATTCTGATTATAAAATGAAAAAAATCTTTAAATTATCTTTTTTATTTATTAAATGAAAAAATAGTTGTGCAACTTCTGTTTCTCTGGTTGAATTTAATTGTGGGATTTTCTTTTGCAATGCTGATTATGATGTTCAACGCCATTAATTGGCATGGAGGGGCCAGAATACTGTTAATTAGCATAGTGGCTGTTCTCTTATTTCTGATAATTTCATTATGGGAAATTATTAAATCAAGCCGCATAAATACTGCAGAAAAAATTTTGTGGATTATTTGTCTGCTTTTTCTCGGTGTTCTGGGCGGAATCATTTATCTAATTGCAGGAAGACGTAAAATTGCTCTATGATAATATTAAAGCTGCTTGACATTTCTCAGTTTATTGTTACTAAACTTATTTACTCGCAGCAAAACGCCATATCTTAATAATTCAACTAACAGGGTTGAGGCCAAAAATAATTCTGAAAACTAAATAAGCCTCTTAATAATGCTTAATATATTCTTTGCGTTTTTGCCAATTGAAATTCAATTAAATATATCTTTAAACTTAGTTGATATTAATTAACGAAAGAGTTTAATAGTAATAAAATAAGTCACGACAGAGACAGAAGATGCCAGCAATGCGCCCCAAATTAGATCAATGATAGTAACCTTCAGAGGCCACTCTTTAAGAGTGGCAAGATTTGTCAGGTCGTATGTGGCATAAGTTACCAGACCGAATAATGCTCCGTATCCGAGTGCATGAATCCACGTGCGTTTCTCAACAGCTGGTGAAATAACAAATACTACAAGGCCAGCTATAAACAACAGGTAAAACAAAATAGCCGCGACCCAGTTGATTTCAGGTTTCATAATAAAACCTATTTGTTCTTTGTAAAAATTACGGGCAACAAGCACAAGCCATATCATATCAATTACAAAGAAAACCGGAAGTGCAATCAGAAATAACCTTATAAACATCTTACGATTAATTTAATATATCATACAATAAATTTACTCTTTTTTCTTTCAAGAATTAAAAAAGTATTTTAAAAATCTTTTGCATCTTAAAATTTATTTCTATATTTGACTGACCGTTCATTCATAAAACATTTTTGCATCACATAATTCAGAAAACAATTATTGTATTACCGACTATATGACACCCAGAACCGCTATACAACTTGAGAAGATACGGGAAGCAAAAAGAGCACTTATTATGCAATCGGCGCTGGAGCATTTTGCAAAAAACGGATATCATGCCACCACTATCAGCCATATAGCAAAACATGCAGGCATTTCCAAGGGCCTGATGTACAATTATTTTCCAAGCAAAGAAGCTTTACTTAAGGAAATAATATACAACTACATACAAGAAATTTACCAGTATTTTGACATAAATCGCGATGGTTACCTCACCGAAGAGGAATTTGAATATTTCATACACCAGATTTACCAAACACTCAAAGAAAAGAAAAGCTTCTTTCAATTACTTTTTCAGATGATGATGCAGAGTGAGGTTCGGTTAAAGCTTATAGAATTGCAAAAAAGTATAGAAACACTGGCCGCAAGGTCAGATGATTCTATCACTGCTCTCGAAAAACAGATATATAAAACATTATCTGATTATTTCAAAAGAAAAAAGGAAAAGACCGGTCAGGAATATGATTCTGATATGGAATTGAATATATTTATTTACACAATTAAAGGATTTGCACTCACCTATGTTTTTAATGTAACTGAATTTGATGAAGAATATTTCGAAAAATCAGTAAACAAAATAATAGAGCTTTATAAATAGATTTATAATGAAGAAATATTTACTGTTCCAAGGATTTTTGTTGTGGTTGATTTCGGCTGCCCAGGTCACCGCTCAGGGTTTATCAGCATCGGAAATTGTTAGGAAAGCCGATGAAAAATTTAATGGTGAAAAGTCAAGTTATTCCATTATGTCTATGACTATTGTAAGACCAACATGGCAGAGAACTATCGAATTTAAAAGCTGGACACTCGGGATGGATTACGCTCTCACACTTATAACAGCTCCAGCCAGAGATGCAGGGCAGTCATTCCTAAAAAGGAAAAATGAAATGTGGAACTGGAATCCCTCAATAAACCGCCTTATTAAACTCCCTCCTTCAATGATGTCGCAGGGATGGATGGGCTCAGACTATACAAATGATGACATAATGAGAGAATCTTCCGTTGTGAATGACTATGAGCACGAATTTGCAGGCGAAGAAGTCATTAATGGCCGTGAATGTTACAAAATCAGAATGACAGCAAAAAAAGATGCTTCAGTTATCTGGGGTCAACAAATAAGGTGGATTGACAAAAAGGATTTTCTATTTCTTAAGGCCGAATTATATGACGAAGACGGAATGCTGGTAAGAACCGAAACCGGATCAGAAATAAAAATGATGGATGGCAGAAATATTCCAACAAGAATCGAACTTATCCCTTCAGAAGAACAAGGGAAGAAAACAATCGTTACAATTAAAGAAATAAAATTCAATATACCCGTTACCGAAGATTTTTTTTCACAGCAGAATATGAGAACAATCAGATAATAAAACCATGTCATCTATTTGTCTGATAATAAAAATGACATAATGAGAGATAATTTCAAAATAGCTTGGAGAAACCTCTGGAGAAACAGGAGAAGAACGTTGATTACTGCCTCGTCGGTCTTTTTTGCGGTTTTCTTTGCAATCATTATGCGTTCATATCAGCTCGGAACATATGATCATATGATTTCAAATGTCATTGAATCATATACCGGGCATCTCCAGATACAGCACCCTGAATATCAAAACAACCCTCAAATTGACAATTCTTTTGACTTTAACGATTCGCTTTTTCTCTTGATAAGCAACGTAGAAAATGTTGTATCAGTTACCCCACATCTTGAATTTTTTGCTCTTGCTTCAAACGGACCGCAAACTAAGGGTGTAGCAATTCTGGGTATAGATCCTGCCAGGGAAAAGACATTTTCAAATCCGGAAAATAAACTTGTCAGGTACAGGATAACAGACGAAGCTCTTTTAGAAATGACCCAAAGTGGTACTTTTCCTGCATCGGTTCTTAAAAAATTGCAGGAAAACAAGGACCGGTCGTATTCATCTCGTGCCCGCCTTGAACTTGAACTCGGACTGGCAATTACTGAGACTGAAAAGTATATTCCTGAAATTATAAGATTCTGTCAAGTACAAAATGGATTTCTGAATGAAGATGATAACGGAATTCTTGTTTCTGACAGGCTTGCCAGATATCTTAAAGCAGAAATTGGTGATACAATAATACTTATGGGTCAGGGATATCAGGGAGCCTCCGCTGCAGGTCTTTTCCCAGTTAGAGGTATTATCAAAATGCCCGCTCCCGACCTTGATAACAGGTTAATAATGATGACTATACCTGCCGCTCAGAAATTTCTTGACGCTCCGGGTAAAATAACTTCTGTTTCCATTAATCTTACTGACAGGTCAACACGTACTATTAAAAAAGGCCTTGACAGAATAAATAAGCTTATGGAAGGTATGGGTACAACTGTAAAAACCTGGTATGAACTTAATCCTGTACTTTACCAGCAGATACAGGGCGACAGTCAGAGTGGCATGGTAATGCTTGGAGTCCTCTACTTCATTATCTTCTTTGGAATATTCGGCACCGTTATAATGATGGTTGCTGAAAGAAAAAAAGAATTTGGCGTTCTCATCTCAATTGGCATGCAGAAAACCAGGCTCAAAAGAATAATCAGCATGGAAATGGCAATGCTCGGTTTACTTGGATTGGCAGGAGGTATGTTAGCTGCTGTACCATTTATTCTTTACTTCTTCTATAATCCCATTGTACTGAAAGGAGACCTTGGAAAAATGATGGAAGATATGGGATGGGATGCCGTAATGCCTGCGAAATGGTTCGGACCTTATTATTACATTCAAGCTTTAATTGTCGTGATTATGATTTTACTTGCAACTCTGTACCCATTACGTAAAATTAACAAACTTAAAGAAGTTGAAGCTTTAAGAAGCTGAAAAACAAAAAATATATGATACCAGAAATTTCATGGAAAAATATATGGCGTAATAAAACACGCAGTTTGATAGTAATAACCGCTGTTACCCTTGGAATAATCTCAGGAGTATTATTGGTCGGAATTATGCAGGGATGGGTTGAACAAAGAATCCACGATGCAATCCACAATGAAGTCTCACATGTTCAGATTCATAACGCAGAATACTACGATAATGAAGATATTTTAAGCACTATTGATAGCCTGAATAAAATAATCTCTGTTCTGGAGTCTGACCCTGAGGTAAAAGCATGGACCGAAAGAACAAAGCTAACTGCTATTGCGACCACACCATGGGCAAGTACAGGATTATTCATTTATGGCATAAATCCGCAAAAGGAGAAAGAAGTGTCAGAAATCTATACTAAAATCGTACCCAATGGGGGTGAATATCCCGACATAAATAAGACCGGATATATCCTCATAAGCGATAAAACAGCAGAGATACTTCAGCTCAAACAATATATTATTACAGAACCATTAATAGAAAAATTCAGAGAATCCAGATTGCCTGACAATATCGTCATAAAACTTGATTCAATTAAAGGTATACGGTTCAGATCGCCTAAGGAATTTAAAGCAATTCTCGAAAAAAAACTGAACTGGAAAGAGCTGGACATGTATGGAAAATTGATTATGGACAGTGCACTTGACTACAGAATAAGAAACAGAATACAGATAACTCTTTCCGATTGCAACGGTAATCCGGTGCAGGGAACTTTCAGATTATGTGGCATTTACAAGACAACAAATACCGGATTTGACCAGGCTTCTGCTTTTGTGAACATCAATGAACTGGCGGAGCTATATGGTTCAGACACACCGCTTGTGCATGAAATAGCAATTATGCTCCATAATGCTGAAAATATTGACAATGTAAAAAACAAACTTTCAACAGTTACTGATAAAAATATCGTACACACCTGGAAAGAACTCGCACCAGATGCAGCTATGATGAATGATTTTATGTATATGTATTACTTTATTTTTATAGGCATCATAATGCTGGCACTAGCCTTTGGCATTATAAATACAATGCTTATGGCAATTCTCGAGCGAACTAAGGAGCTTGGAATGCTTATGGCTATAGGAATGAACAGGAAAAGAATTTTCAGCATGATAATGCTTGAAACAATTTTCCTGACTTCAGCAGGAGCTGTTGCCGGAATGCTTGCCGGCTGGGTTCTTGTATCCATGCTGGGAAAGACAGGAATACATTTTTCAAGCTGGGGAGAAGGCTTTGAAGCTATAGGTTATTCTGCCAATGTCTATCCTGTTGTCACATTCGATTTCTTCATTTTCGTCATAGCAATGGTTGTTTTTACAGCAGTTCTGTCATCAATCTGGCCAGCACGCAAAGCACTTAAACTTAACCCTGTTGAAACACTTAGAACAGAATAAATAAACATTTACGATATGAAAATACTCGAACTGAAAAATGTCAATAAGATATATGACGGATCGGAAGTTCCTGTTCATGCTGTCAGAGATGTTACGCTTGAATTTGAGGAAGGCGAATTTGCCGCAATAGTGGGGCCTTCAGGCTCAGGAAAAACCACTCTTCTAAACCTGATTGGAGGTCTCGATATGCCCACCTCAGGAGAAATAATAATAGATGGGGTAAATCTTGCAAAGCTTAAACCATCTCATCTTATCGATTTCAGGCTCAGAAACATTGGCTTTGTCTTTCAGTCCTATAATCTGATCCCGGTGCTTACCGCCAGAGAAAATGTTGAATTCATTATGTCGTTGCAAAAATGGCCCAGAAAAGAACGAGATGCCCGAACTTATGAATTGCTTAAAGCTGTTGGACTTGAGGAAAGAATGAACAGTCGACCTTCAAAACTTTCAGGTGGTCAGCAACAAAGAGTAGCAGTAGCCCGGGCACTTGCTCCCAAACCCAAATTCATTCTTGCCGATGAACCAACAGCAAACCTCGACTCAAAAGCTGCCTCCAATCTTCTCGAAATAATGGAAAAACTAAACAGGGAAGAAAAAATAACCTTTATCTTCTCCACACATGATCCAAGAGTAGTGAAAAAAGCACGAAGGGTAATAGCACTTGAGGATGGTCGTGTTTTTTCTGATGAAAAAATACAAAGTGTAAACGATTGACAAAATGATTAAACCTCCTGTACTGTCAATAATTGCAGTAATTATTGCATTTAATGTAAATAATATTGCAGGTCAGGAAAAAGAGAAGCCTGTCACTTTGAAGGGTTATGTTACAACACTTCAGAATGCAATGTTCGATTCACTCTCAGGTCCGGTGTCATATAATAATATCCTTCACAACAGGCTTAATTTCAAAGGCTATATTAACAACAACATTATCCTTGGAATCGAGCTTCGTAACAGATTATTTACGGGTGATCTAGCCCGAACTGGAAACTTTTATTCTGATATAACCGGAAGGGATAACGGCTGGTTCGATATGTCGTGGAACGTTATTAAAGAAAATTCGTTTTTTCTGAATACAACTATCGACAGGCTCTGGATTGCTCTGAAACTGGGAAAACTGGAAATCACAACCGGAAGGCAGAGAATAAACTGGGGGCAGGCAATTGTCTGGAATCCAAATGACATTTTCAATGCATACTCGTTTTTTGATTTCGACTACGTTGAGCGGCCTGGTAGTGATGCGCTAAGGTTCCAGTATTTTACTTCCTCATCATCAATAGTTGAACTGGCAGTAAAAGCAGATAGTGAAGACCGGGTCACCGCTGCAGGACTTATCAGATTCAACCGATGGGGATACGATATCCAGTTTCTGGGAGGTTATTCAAACAGTTCAGATATTGTTGCAGGAGCTGGCTGGTCGGGTACACTTTTAAATACTTCTTTCAGAGGAGAAATCTCATGGTTCTATCCTGTAAATAAGGGGGAGAAAAGCACTCTTATAGCAACTGCCGGAATTGATAAAATATTTCATGACAATTCTGTGTTGCAGATTGAATTAATGTACTCAGGAAACCCCGTGGCGCTAAACGATATCAATATACTCTATTCTGGTACTCTTTCCGCAAAAGACCTTGCATTCTCAAAATTTACTGCATTCGGTAGCTTCACCTGGACATTAACACCCTTGCTGAATACCGGAATTTCAGCAATGTGGTTTCCTGATCTTAAAGGATATTTTGCTGGTCCATCACTTGATTATTCTATGTCGGAAAATATAGATCTCTCGCTCATCTGGCAACACTTCAACATTCATACTGGAAGTATAAAGACTCGAATGAACCTTGCTTTCCTGAGGTTGAAATATAGTTTCTAGGAATTTTATACTTTTGCCATGCTTAAAATTGTGTATGTCCCTTGTTCATGAATTTGAAAAAAGCGGTAACTGGCTTTTCAGAAGAAGAAGCTGGTTGCCTGTATTTATAGCAATACCTGGATTCTTAATACTATATTTAACTGACCATCAGACGATTACTTTTAAATGGGAAATCGAAATAATATTCCTTGCTATTAGCATCTTCGGTCAGATTATTCGTGTATTAACCGTCGGATTTGCCCCTGGCAATACCTCAGGCAGAAACACTACCTCAGGCCAGATAGCTGATGAACTGAATGTTACAGGTATATACTCAATTGTAAGGCATCCACTTTATACAGGTAACTTTTTTATGTGGCTCGGACCGGTATTGTTTATCAGGTCGGCATGGTTCGTAGTAGTTTTCATTCTTGCTTACTGGCTATATTATGAAAGAATTATGTTTGCTGAAGAACAATTTCTCAGGCGTAAATTTGGTGAAGCTTACGATAAATGGGCAGAAAAAGTAAATGCTGTTATACCTTCTTTCCGAAATTACATGCCTCCCAGGCTATCCTTTTCACTCAAAACTGTTATAAGAAGAGAGTATAACAGCTTTATCAATATTTTCTTAACTTTTCTCGCTCTCGATATTGCCAGAAATTATTTTATTTCACACAAATTTATGGTGACCCCCATGTGGGGCTGGCTTTTTCTCAGCGCAGGCATCATCTGGCTGTTTACACGTATAATACATAAAAAAACTTCCTGGCTCTTTGTGGAGGGACGATGATTCTTCAGTCCCTTTCCGCACCAAGAAAAATTAATATATAATAAATCAACGTCGCCAGTGACCCGAGAGCAGCAACAACGTATGTATAAGCAGCCCATTTAAGCGCATCCTGGGCTTTTTCATGAGTCTCATATGTAGTTATGCCTGAAGAAGAAAGCCATGCAAGAGCCCTTTTGCTTGCATTTATTTCAACAGGAAGGGTGATAAAACTGAAAAGGGTAATTAATGCGAACAATCCTATTCCGAATAGAAGAAGGGCAGGAAAAGTCTGAACGACAAGAATGCCAATTAATAGTACCCACTGAACCCACTTCGAAGCAAAGCTTACTGCCGGCACAAGACTCGACCTTATACCAAGCCAGGCATAGGCACTTGCATGCTGTATGGCATGACCTGTTTCATGTGCTGCAACAGCGGCAGCAGCGATACTCCGGCCATTATATACATCAGGACTGAGATTAATTGTTTTATTCGCCGGATTGTAATGATCACTTAGCTGTCCAGGCACACTTTCAATACGCACATCGTATATGCCACTGTCTCTTAGCATCTTTTCTGCAATCTCCTTACCTGTCAGCCCTCCATCAACAGGTATTTTTGAATATGTTCTGAACTTTGATTTAAGAGTGGCACTCACCATCCAGCTCAGTATCATTATTCCTATGAATATTACCCAGATTAAATACATATTATCCTCCTTCTATTTTTTTAACAATTATTCTTACAAATTGTTTGCCACCAACCTCAATGGGTTGCCTGTTTGACAATTTGTCAGTTATTAAGGGGTAATAATTACAAATCGTTATCTTTATGACATGAAGAAAGCGTTGATATTTTTGATCTCTTTACCTGTTTATTTCTACAGGTATTTAATATCTCCGCTGATGAGGCCGTCATGCCGTCATCTGCCAACCTGTTCAGAATATATGTTAACTGCCCTCCGCCTTCATGGCCCATTCTGGGGTTTGATTATGGGAACCCGCAGGATTCTTAGGTGCAGGCCCGGAGGTACCCATGGTTATGATCCTGTGCCACTTGTTAGAATTAAAAAATACCGGCCAATTTCTACACTTTTCAAAAAATGGCCTAAATCAAACAGGCTGAAAAGATAGTATTATTAAAAATTCAATTCTTCCTTCAAACGCCTGTACCCCGAACGGCTTACCGGAAGTTTTTCGCCTGAATAAAGAATCGCCACATAGTTATCCTTACTGTAAGGCTCAAGCTTTCTTATCTCTCCCACCCTCACAATATACGACCTGTGTATTCTGACAAACGCATTCCCGGGCAGATTCTCTTCAAAATATTTCATTGTCTGCTGCTTTAATGCTTTACCTCCGGCATAATATACCATTACATAATCATCCTGGGCTTCAATATATTTTATCTGGTCAACCGGTATAATATTTATTTCACTTCCCTTTCTGACAACAACTCTTGTAAGCGGTGATGGTAGTCTCTCTATGAGCTGACTGTAATGTGTGCCTGCCTCCTGTGATCGGTTTTCAATTCTTTTTATCGCTTTTTTAATAGCTTCTTCAAGACGCTCCTGTGAAAAAGGTTTCATAAGATAGTCGACTGCGTTCAATTCAAAAGCTTTTATTGCATACTGATCGTAAGCAGTTGTGAAAATAATCTCAGGCTTCTCTTGTAATACCTCAAGCATTTCGAATCCGTTAAGCTTCGGCATCTGTATATCAAGAAAAACAAGATCTGGTTTTATCTCTGATATTGCCTTGAGTCCCGAAAATCCATCACTGCACTCAGCACAGATCTCAACAGACCCTGTTCTTTCCAGATAGTAACGAAGAATCTTTCTTGCAGGCTCCTCATCTTCTATAATTACTGCCTTTATCATTTTCATATCCATATAACCTGATCCTTAACAATTCTTCTTTGCTTCATTTGCAAGGTATATATAGTGTCACAGTAAAAATATTACCGGAAATATCCGTTTTAAGTGAAGCTCTATTCCCATATGCCAGTTCAAGTCTTTTAATCACATTTGTAAGTCCTGTTCCAGTTCCCTTAGCCCTAAGGTTAGTTTTGTCGAAATTGTTACGTACTGTTATTTCAACAAGTTCGGTTTCACATTTAATTATTGTTTCAAGATTTACAACATCATTACTTTCGTGCACACCGTATTTAATTGCATTTTCATACAATGGCTGGAGAAGAAGAATGGGTATCTGAATATCAAGGCATTTCTCATCTATATATTCTCTGTATTGAAGCCTTTCCCCGAACCTTACTTTTTCTATATCGAGATAAACTCTCATACTGTCAAGTTCACTCCTGAGAGTCACAAGCTGTTCGTCTTTCCGGGAGAGGGCATACCTCATGAAATCAGACAGTTTTACAATCATCTCTCTGGCTTTTTCCGGGTCAGATATCGTTAAAGCACTTACAGAATTCAGCGTATTGAAAAGAAAATGAGGATTAATCTGCGACCTCAGCATTTTCAGTTCAGTCTCTTTAAGAACAGATTCAAGTCTGGCTTCCTGGGCCTTCCTTTCTGCAAGGTCTGAAAGGCTTACTATCAGATAATAAGCCAGAATAACGAGGCCATATATAAATATTCCGCTTCCAAGTCGGTATAAAAATGTTGCATTCCAGTATTCATCAAAAACTGAGATATTGTTAATTATTAAAATTAAAATGTACTTTGAAAAAAGAAGCCATATATACAAAGAGGCTGCACCTGTAAATACAATATTAATAACTACTGAATAAAGTTTAAACGCTCTGGTATTAAAATATCTGAATGGGTACCAGATTACTAGACTTAATCCGGAATAAACTGTGAAAGAAATTAAAACGTCTGGAATTATAAACTTAAGATAATTTTTGAAAACATAGTTATAAAGAAAAAGCTGACCCAGTGCCATCAGCACCCAGATCAGCCACCACAGTGCTATCCTGTATCTGTTTTGAAATACTGGATGTTTCATTTACATAGCTTATACACTTTTAACCTCACCCCCTCCAAAAACAACAACTCCTTTTATTAAAAGTTGTTTGCCAGATTCGGCAACCCTTCCAGGCTGGAGTTTGCGTTCGTCACCGAAACCTCCGAGCACAGGTGTGACTTCAATTTTAACATCCCACTCATCGGGTACGATAACCGTAACTCCTCCGAAAACACATGCGATTTCAAGTACATTGGTTCCAGGTGCAAGTACCGACCTTGTAAGGTCAATTTCAGTACCTCCAAATACAGCGGTCACTTTTCCTCCCCTGAAGTTGTTCGATGCTATCTGGCGTTCACCTCCACTGAACACATATACAAAATCAATGATATCCTCACCCGATTCAGAAATTTTACCTGAAGCCCTCCATTCTCTTCGCCATGAAAATATAAAAAGTATTCCAACAATTATAAATATGGAGGGCCAGAACATATTATACATGTGAAATGACTCCCTGAAAATAAGAGGTATCAAGAAAAAAGCCCCTACTGCCATTATAATTATCCCGGCCGTTTTCCTTCCGGATGATCCTACAGTTATAACCAGCCCGATTACAACAAGCAACATGGGCCAGCTGAAAATTACCTCATCAATAAAATCAGAAAAGATACCGGTATTTCTGAGAATCAGAAGAAAACCAGCAAGAACAAGAATGATTCCTATAATTATTCTCTTATAAGGAGGATAATTATTCCCGGCATTGTTTTCCGGGCTATTTTTTTTGTAAAATTTTTCGTTTGCTTCCATGATTATAAAATTATTTGTTTTTTAACTATTCTGTTCCTTTTTGCCAAACAACGATGTTAGAAGGAAAAATACCCCGATAATAATTATTACCGAAGGCCAGTACATTACTTCAAGTGTGTGAGGAATTTCAAAATAATAGTGCTTGAGAAAAAACCAGGTTCCTATCGAAATAAGTATGATTCCCCCAACTACTCTGAAATTCAACATTAATAGAACACCTATAAAAATAAGAGCTGTCTGCCATGTGAAATATTCAGACGTGCTTCCAAGGTTTAGCAGGTCATTTGTCGCGACAAGCAAAGCCAATCCCAGGACAATAAAAAACAATCCAATGCCAATGGCTGGATGATGTTCCCTGTGTTTCATAGCCTCTTTCATTTTATATCATTTCAGGCAAAAATATTAATGGAAGAACTTCAGCTAAATAAGAAATCGGTAAATATCCTAATTTTGCCGGCAAATTGCAGGAAAAAGTTGTAAATGATACTTTTTCATTCATAATTTTTTTTATTGAACAAGGATTTTTAATTTTGCAAACCAAAATTTAAAATAATGACCGGGTTATATGTGATACCCCTGTTCGGTCTGAGCCAAGGTCATCACAGTTTTGACTTTGAAATAGGGAATACGTTCTTTGAAGGTTTCGAGGAGTCGGAGATCAAGGAAGGAGAACTCAGGGCAGTTGCCGGAATTGATAAATCTCCCACCTGCATTGATCTGACCATAAAAATAACCGGCAGTGTTAAAGTTTGCTGCGACAGATGCCTTGACATGTATATGCAAAGCATCGAATGTGAGAACCACTTAATAATTAGGGAAGGTAACAGTTATGACGACAGTGATCCCGACATCCTATTTGTACCTCATAATGAGAAGGAACTGGACATCAGCCAGCTTCTTTATGAATATATACACCTGGCCCTGCCCTTAAGAAGGATCCACCCTGATGACAGCGAAGGCCACAGTGGTTGTAATCCGGAAATGATTAAAGAACTTAATAAACACATTATAAACCAGGCGAGCAGTGAAGACTCGAGATGGAATGAACTGAAAAAACTGTTAAATAACAATTAAAGCAATAAGAAATGGCACATCCGAAACATAAACATTCCAAAACAAGAAGGGACAAACGCAGAACTCATTACAAAGCCGTAAAGCCCACAATATCTGTATGTTCAAATTGCGGATCGACTGTAGAATATCACAGAGTCTGTCCTGAATGCGGATATTACAGGGGCAAGCCTGCCATTGAGAAGAAACTGGCATCTTGAATAGACGACACAAACTAAGATACCATGAGGCTGGGCCTTGATGTAATGGGAGGTGATTATGCTCCTGATGTTGTAATAGAAGGAGCTGTTGATACCCTGGGCAGTTTATCGGCAGACGATAAAATCGTTCTTATAGGCGATGAGAACTTAATACTTGATAAACTTGCCGGGCTCGGAGTTGACCCGTTATTGTTCGAAATAGTTCATGCCTCCCAGGTAATTGAAATGGGGGAACACCCTGCTAAAGCATATTCCCAGAAAAAAAACTCCAGCATAGCTGTAGGATTTGGGTTGCTCAAGAGTGACCTCATTGATGGCTTCTGCAGCGCCGGAAATACAGGAGCAATGCTTGTTGGCGCAAGTTATACCGTAAATGTTATTCCAGGTGTGCTGAGACCTGCTCTTATTACAAAAGTACCCTCAATAACCGGTAAGTATTCAGTAATGCTCGATGTAGGATTAAATCCAGATTGCAAACCTGATGTTCTGCTGCAATACGCTAGACTTGGCTCAATATATGCGCATCATATTCTTGGAATAGAAAATCCTACTGTCGGCCTCCTGAATATTGGTGCAGAAGAGAATAAGGGAACTTCAGCTGTCAGAGCCGCCTATGAAATGATGAAAGAAGATCCCCAGATTAATTTCCATGGGAATATAGAAGGTAACTCACTATTTCACGACGGTATGACAGATGTTATTGTCTGCGATGGATTCGTGGGTAATATTGTACTAAAACAGGCAGAAGCTTTTTTTACTATTTACAGAAAACGGAATCTCAAAGATTCGTTTTTTGAACTCCTCGATTTTGAAAATATAGGTGGAACACCGGTTATTGGCATTAATGCAAATGTTATAATCGGACATGGAAATTCCAGCAGGAAGGCAATAAAGAATATGATTCTGCAAACAAAATCAGTTGTTCAAGTTAATCTTGCACAAAAAATAAAGGAAGAAATTTAACACTTCTTTATGAACAAAATCAGAGCTGCAATAACCGGTATTCATGCATGGGTTCCGGAATACAGGCTTGATAATTTTGAACTCTCAAGGATGGTCGACACATCCGATGAGTGGATAATGCAACGGGTAGGAATAAAAGAAAGACGCATATTAAAAGGTGAAGGTCTTGGCACTTCCGATATGGCCGATAAAGCAGTTGCGGGACTTCTTGAAAAAACAGGCACCTCTCCTGACGAAGTGGAAATCATCATTTGCGCCACAATTACACCCGACATGTTTTTCCCTTCCACTGCCAACATCATAAGTGATAAGGTAGGAATCAAAAACGCTTTCGGCTTCGATATCAGTGCAGCATGTTCGGGATTCATTTATGCCCTGCATATAGGAGCATCATTCATTGAAACTGGAAGATATAAAAAAGTGGTTATTGTAGGTGCCGACAAAATGTCATCAATAACTGATTATACCGACCGTACAACCTGCCCTCTGTTCGGAGATGCAGCAGCTGCAGTTCTGCTTGAGCCTACCACTGAAGAAGTAGGGGTAATGGATCAGATACTCCGTTCCGACGGATCAGGCCGCAAATACCTGTACCTTAAAGCAGGAGGCTCAGTAAGGCCTGCCTCTCACGAAACTGTCGATGCCAAAGAACATTTTATTTATCAGGAAGGTCAAACAGTCTTTAAGTTTGCTGTAACATATATGGCAGATGTTGCCGTTGAAATAATGCAGAAAAACAACCTCAAACCGGAAGACATAGCGTACCTTGTGCCTCACCAGGCAAACCTCAGAATAATAGAGGCAACGGGCCGGCGAATGGGATTGCCTATGGAAAAAGTGATGATCAACATTGAAAAATATGGCAATACAACTGCTGCAACGATTCCTTTAGCGCTGTGGGAATATGAATCACGTCTGAAAAAAGGAGATAACCTCATCCTTGCAGCATTCGGAGGCGGATTTACGTGGGGTGCTGTCTGGGTCAAATGGGCATATAATCCAAAATAATCTTATCTTTGCAAAGGAGTAATACAGATTAATAAAATAAAATATCATGGCAAAAAATAATAACGAGGCAGAAAACCCAACCATAAACCTGATTAGCCAGGGGACTGAAATCACAGGTGATATTAAATCAAATGGCGATATCAGAATTGACGGTTCACTTAATGGCAATCTGTATACCAAAGGGAAAGTAGTAGTCGGAAATACTGGAAAAATAAAAGGAGAAGTTACATGCAAGAACTCGGAAATTTCAGGGACACTCGAAGGGAAAATAACTGTAAATCAACTCCTCAATCTCAAAGCCTCCTCTAAAATCATTGGCGATGTAGTTACTTCAAAATTGGCAATTGAACCTGGTGCTATATTTACCGGTACCTGTAAAATGAATGAAACAGAATACAATGCAGGACAAAACAACACCGGAGGACCAGAAAAACCAGCAGAAAAAAGATAGGTTCGAAGGACTTCATAACTACGCAAAATATTCCGGCCTTGCATTCCAGATGATTGCAATAATACTGATTACAGTATGGGCAGGAACAAAGCTGGATAAACTTTTTCTGATGGAGACCCCCGTTTTTACTATAATTCTTTCATTGTTCGGAGTTGCTGCTGCCATTTACACAGCTGTAAAAGATTTTATTAAGATTAAGTAGAAAATTTGAAAAATTTTCTGAAATATCTACTGTTGCTCTTTATTCTGCTGGCACTGCTGAACATCATCTGGTTCATAGTAATTTTTGTTTTTAATATAAGTTTAAGTACCTGGTCTTTCCCTTCAATCTCAGGTATGTTCTTTTTGGCAACAACCATTTCCCTTTTTGTTTTTTTCAGGGGTCTGCAAAAAAATCCACGTGAAGAAACCATGCATTCATTTATTTCTGTCTCCCTGAAGTTTGTTTTGGAATTGGTGCTTGCTTTAATATGGTTCGCCCTGATGAAAAAAACAGGATGGAATGATATTTTATTATTTTTTATGCTATATTTAGCCTTCTCAGTAACAGTAATTTTTATTATATTGAAGTCATTGAAAAACAAAATTTTAAAGGCTTGAACAAAACATTGTTTTCAATATCAGTTCTGTTGTTTATACTGTTCCAGTCATGGAGTCCTCTGGCAGGTCAGGAAATCCGGTCAGAAATTTCTCAATCTGAAAAAACCGAAGAAATAAGTGAAAATGAATTTAATGCAAGCGAATTCATTATCGATCATATTACTGATTCACATGAATGGCACATAATGACCCTGGGTCATAACAAACATGTTACCATTTATCTGCCTGTAATCCTCTGGAGCAAGGAAAAGGGCTTATCGGTTTTTTCTTCAAAAAAACTTGTCCACGGGAATATTTATAAAGGCTACAAACTTGAAGAAGAAGGAGATCTGAAAGGTAAAATCGTTCAGATAAAAAGTGACGGGACTATTGACGAAGAGAATCTACCCCTCGACCTTTCAATAACAAAAACGGTAGCAGGCATGCTTGCAGCAGCAATTATCGGCCTTATTATTTTTATTTCGCTTGCCCAATCTTATAAAAAACGTGGTATCAGTCACCCACGTGGGCTTCAAGGCTTCCTGGAACCTGTAATTCTTTTTGTCAGAGATGATATCGCAATACCTAATATCGGGCATGAAAAGTATGAAAAATACATGCCCTACCTGCTTTCGGCCTTTTTCTTCATACTTATCAATAACCTGATGGGACTTGTTCCTTTTCCTCCTCCATTCGGAGCCAACGTAACAGGAAATATTGCTGTGACAATGGTTCTTGCTGTATTCACTTTTCTTATTACAAACCTGAGCGGCAGCAAAAGTTACTGGAGGCACATTTTTGCAACACCGGGAGTCCCGTTCTGGTTACTACCAATAATGATACCTGTCGAAATAATCGGCATGTTTTCCAAGCCGTTTGCTCTAATGGTCCGATTGTTTGCGAACATTTCAGCAGGACATATTATCGTATTAAGTCTTATAGCACTTATTTTTATATTTAATTCAGTATGGGTTGCTCCAGTTTCGGCAGTTTTTGTAATATTCATGGATTGCCTCGAAACACTGGTAGCATTCCTTCAGGCATACGTTTTTACACTTCTTTCTGCACTGTTCATAAGCCTTGCAGTGAAGGAAGAACATCATTAATATATGTTTAACTAAAAATTTAATTATCATGACAGGAACATTGGCAGCAATAGGAGCAGGTCTTGCAGTTATAGGAGCAGGACTTGGTATTGGCAACATCGGAAAAGCAGCAATGGAAGCCATTGCCCGCCAGCCCGAAGCCACTTCCAAAATACAGACAGCAATGATCATCGCTGCAGCACTTATCGAAGGTGTTGCACTTTTCGGTGTTGTTGTTTCTCTTATTGCGAAGTAAGAAAAACCGGAAGCCTGCAACGGTTGGTTGCAGGTCTTTCATTTTGAAAAACAATCTGAACAAACATAACATTCTGATAAAATGATACTTGCTAGCAGTCTTGCATCACCTGAAATAGGCACAATATTCTGGACAACCTTAATATTTGCACTCTTTTTTATTGTCCTGGCAAAATTTGCATGGAAGCCTATTCTGAATGCAGTAAAAGCACGCGAGGAAATTATCAAAAGTTCCCTCGAGGCTGCCGAAAAGGCTCGTGAAGATATGAAAAGGCTCCAGGCCGACAACGAGGCTATCCTGCGAAAAGCACGTGAGGAACGCGAAAACATTCTTAAAGAAGCACGTGAAACACGGGAAAAAATGATAGCAGAAGCCAAAACAAAAGCTTCTGAAGAGGCAGGAAAACTGATCGAAAAAGCACGCCAGGAAATAGAACGAGAAAAACTTAAAGCCCTCTCGGAAATACATTCACAGGTGGCATTCCTTTCAGTCGAGATAGCATCAAAAATACTGGGAGAAAAACTTAAAGAATCTGAAGAACAAGAAAAACTCATCGGACGGTATCTTAAAGAACTTGATAAAAACACCAATTAAAAGGATACCCTGAAATGAACGAAGGAAAAATACCGGTTAGATACGCAAAAGCGCTGTTTGAGTCGGCAGTAAATAAAAACCTCATCAGCAATATTTATGAAGATATGCAGCTGATCGGTGAAACATGCAAACAGGAAGAGGTTCGTGAACTGCTCAGAAGTCCTATTATACCAGCTTCAGAAAAGAAAAAAATTTTTCATAATCTCCTTGCAAATAAAATAAACCCCCTTACACTTTCACTGATTGATCTTATGATAAAAAATGGCAGGGAGTCATTCCTTCCTTCTGTTGCCAGAATATTCAGTGCTAATACACTTAGATACCAGGGTATAACCGAAACTAACCTAATTACCGCAGTACCTGTAAGCGAGAGAGTCAGGAAACAAATTACAGATTATATATCTGAAAAATTCAAAACAAAGGTAAGTCTTAAGGAGAATGTTGACCCTGAAATTATTGGAGGGTTCATCCTTAAAGTCGATGATTATTTCATTGATGCAAGTATAAAAACCAGGCTAAGAAAAATTAAGAAAAGTCTTATTGGAAACGCACAACAGTAAATAATTAAAAAACAAATAAAATCTATGGCCAGTATTAAACCTGCAGAAGTTACAAAAATTCTAAGAGAGCAGCTCGAAGGCATTCAGACTGGTGTTGAACTGGAAGAGGTAGGGGTTGTCCTTCAGGTTGGAGACGGAATAGCACGTATTTATGGTCTGACAAATGCTCAATCAAACGAACTTATTGAATTCGAGAACGGGATCAAGGCAATTGTCCTTAATCTTGAAGAAGATAATATAGGCGCTGTATTGCTGGGTCCCTCCGAAGAGATTAAAGAAGGAGATATTGTCAAACGGACAGGCCGCATAGCCTCAATAATGGTTGGAGAAGGACTGCTCGGAAGGGTAATTACACCAACAGGCGATCCGATCGACGGCAAAGGTCCTATAACAGGAGAGCTATACGAAATGCCCTTTGAAAGAAAAGCACCGGGTGTAATCTTTCGACAGCCTGTTAAGCAACCATTACAGACAGGCTTAAAAGCTATCGATGCAATGATACCTATTGGCAGGGGACAGAGGGAACTCATTATTGGCGACCGTCAGACAGGCAAGACAGCTATTGCTATCGACACCATAATAAACCAGCGCAGTAACTATGAAAAAGGTGAGCCTGTTTACTGTATTTATGTAGCAATAGGTCAGAAAGGTTCAACCGTAGCCAATATAGCAGCAACTCTTGAATCTTACGGTGCAATGGACTATACAGTAATAGTAGTTGCCACAGCCTCCGATCCTGCAGCATCTCAGTTCTATGCACCTTTTGCGGGTTGTGCTATTGGTGAATTCTTCCGCGATACCGGTCGCGACGCCCTGATTATATACGACGACCTCTCAAAACAGGCAGTATCATACCGCGAAGTGTCGCTTCTGCTGCGCCGTCCACCTGGCCGCGAAGCATACCCGGGAGATATTTTCTACCTCCATTCAAGACTTCTTGAAAGAGCTGCCAAAATAATTGAATCAGATGAAGTGGCACAGAAGATGAACGACCTGCCACCTTCAATCAGACACATGGTTAAAGGAGGCGGATCACTTACAGCATTGCCAATAATAGAAACCCAGGCAGGAGACGTGTCGGCTTATATCCCCACAAACGTAATTTCAATTACCGACGGTCAGATATTCCTTGAATCAGGTCTTTTTAACGCAGGAGTCCGCCCGGCAATCAATGTCGGAATTTCAGTATCAAGAGTGGGTGGTCATGCCCAGATAAAATCAATGAAAAAAATTGCAGGCACACTTAAAGTCGACCAGGCACAGTACCGCGAATTGGAAGCATTTGCCAAATTCGGTTCCGACCTCGACGCCGCCACACTTGCAATACTCGATAAAGGAGCTAAAAATGTCGAAATTCTTAAACAGGGACAATTCTCCCCCATGCCTGTAGAAAAACAGATCGCAATTATATACTGCGGCACCAGAGGACTTCTGAAAGATGTACCTGTAAACAAAGTGAAAGAGTTTGAAAGGGATTATCTGGAATATCTTGAAAATAACCACAGAGATATTCTGGATGAACTTGCAAAAGGGAATATCAACGACAGGATAACTGATACGCTTGATAAAGCAGCAGCTGAAATAGCAATGCGTTTCAAGTAACAATCAAAACAGAATTATAACAGAAAATGCCAAACCTTAAGGCCATACGACTCAGGATCAATTCTGTAAAATCTACCAGGCAGATTACATCTGCCATGAAAATGGTGGCTGCAGCCAAACTCCGCAAGGCACAGGATAAAATACTCCGGCTTAGACCTTATGCGGGAAAATTAAATGAAATCCTTGTAGGTCTTACTGAAAGCCTCGCCAACACTGAGGAAGATAATATTTACGGAAGAAAATCTGAGCCGGAAAAAATACTTATCGTTGTAATAACTTCAAACAGGGGTCTTTGCGGCAGTTTTAATTCAAATGTTATTAGAGAAACCCGCCGGGTAATTTATGAGGATTATTATGAGCAATATAAAAACGGCAACCTGTGGTTTATAGCCATTGGTAAAAAAGGATACGACTTCTTGCGTAAACAAAAACTCAATATCCTTGAAGAAGCCAACGATCTGGTCAACAACCTTACTTTTGAGAAGAGTGTTCCCCTGGCAACAAGGATAATGGAGCATTTTGTAAGCGGAAGATTTGACAGAGTCAGAATTATTTACAACCAGTTTAAAAACGCTGCTGTACAGATACTTACTAATGAAGCGTTCCTTCCGGTAGAAACAAAGACCACGGAGAAAAAAATACATCCTGTAGTTGACTATATCTACGAACCAACAAAAGAGGAAATAATTAAAGACCTTATACCAAGAACTCTCAAAATACAATTCTACAAGGCTATACTCGATTCTTTCGTAGCTGAACATGGCGCACGCATGACAGCTATGCATAAAGCCACCGATAACGCTACAGAACTGATAAAAGACCTTACGCTTCAGTACAACAAAGCACGCCAGGCGGCTATTACCAACCAGATACTTGAAGTGGTAACAGGAGCCGAAGCTTTAAAGGGTTAAAATAGTTCTTCAATATCATTCTGATAAACATATCTGATGTACAACCAGACACAACTTAAAGATTTAGTTGAAAAAGCTTTGTTAAATCTTTCACTTCCTTGTGAAGCTCCCCGTCTTGCTGAAACCATCAGATATATTCTCTCAGCCGGAGGCAAACGACTGAGGCCGGTTCTTGCATTAATGGCATGCAATATTTTTACCGATAAAATCGACCATGCCGTTCTTCCGGCAGCAGGCCTTGAAATATTTCATAATTTCACACTCGTCCATGACGATATCATGGATAATGCACCTGTCAGAAGAAACCTGCCTACTGTCCATACCAGATGGAACGTCAACCAGGCTATCCTTTCAGGAGATATAATGGCTTTTATAGCAACTGAATGCTTTATTAACCTCCCGCCTGAAATTCTCCAAACAGTTCTTCGCATATATAATAAAGCAGCTATTGACGTATGCACAGGCCAGCAGTTAGATCTTGATTATGAAAAAGTTCCTTCAGTAACAGAAAGTGAATACCTGAGAATGATTGAGCTAAAGACTGCATCACTTATTGCAGCTTCCCTGGCAATTGGAGCAACTCTGGGTGGAGCCGGTACTAAAGAACGGGACACTTTGCATGAGTTCGGAGTAAACCTCGGAATGGCATTTCAGATACAGGATGATTTACTTGACGTCTACGGAGAAACAAGAATCTTCGGAAAAACCTCAGGTGGAGATATAGCTGCCGGTAAAAAGACATTCCTGTACATTAAAGCAATGGAAATGGCTACCGGTGAATTACTCAAAACCCTTAAAACCCTTTATCAGGATAAGAATCATAATAGAGCCGAAAAAATCATTATCGTAAAAGAAATATATGATACACTAAATATCCCGCAAATAACCGAAAATCTTGCAAACCAGTATATATCACGTGCAATTTCTACACTAAAATCTCTTCCTGTTAATAACGACAGAAAAGAAGAACTAATGTCCCTTACTCTTTCATTAACAGGAAGAAATATCTAAAAAATTCTAAGCCACTTTTTATTCTTTACTCTTTAATTACAGGTTTATCAAAAACCCGACATTTAACATCAACTGGTCATATTTACTGAGTAGGTACTTTATTTCTGCGAAAAGCTTAACTTTTTCACCTGCCTGAACCAGTGTTCCCGCTCCCAGATTCAATCCAGGTGTGTTATCAGTTACAATAGTTTTTTGCTCAGCATTTAGAATGGTCGAAATATATTTTCTTCTGGCAAATAAAATATCAAGCCCTGCCAGGCCGTAAAACTCAAAAGGTCCCATTGATTTAATTACATAATGCCCGTTAATATCAAACATTATAGATGAAACAGAGGTCCTTTCCTCACCGTCAACAACACTAATTTTGTAAATATTAGGGAAAACCCATAAAAGAGACGGTGAAACATGAAACTGGCTTCTGATATTGTATAATCCTTTCAGAAAAACCCCGACATTTGTTGTTTTATATGATTCCAGCCTGTTATTAAGAAAATAAAATCCTGTTGTATAAAAAGGACCCGCACCAGCCCATAAATTTGACTGGCAGTAAATTATTCCACAATTCATATACAGGAGGACCAAAAGGAAAAAAGAATATTTCTTCATTTTTAAAGTTATTTTAGTCAGTAATTAAAATTTTGGCACTTCCAAAGATTACATTTCAGGAGTTAAATTACTCTAAATTTTTCTTTTGAAAGAAAAAGGAAAGCAAAAATTATTACATTTGCCTACCGTTAAGTTACAAACATTTTTTATTATGGCTCGAAACATTGGAAGAATCAGTCAGATAATAGGACCGGTTGTAGATGTTGTTTTCGATCAGCAGGGTGCTGAGATGCCGGAAATATATGATGCTCTGGAAATAAAACGTGATGATGGTTCAATTCTGGTTGTTGAATGCCAGCAGCATATTGGTGAAAATACGGTGAGAACTATTGCAATGGATTCCACCGACGGCCTTCGAAGAGGGATGGAAGTTGTTGCAACGGGAGCACCAATTGTGATGCCCATTGGTGAGCAGATTAAGGGAAGGCTGATGAATGTTACAGGTGATCCCATCGACGGTTTGGGTCCCCTCGATAAAAAGGGCGGATACCCCATTCACAGGGATCCTCCCAAATTTGAAGAACTCTCAACGGAAAAAGAGGTTCTCTATACCGGAATAAAAGTAATTGACCTTATCGAGCCATATTCGAAAGGAGGTAAAATCGGTCTTTTCGGTGGTGCAGGAGTTGGAAAGACAGTTATCATTCTTGAACTGATAAACAACATTGCCAAAGCATATTCAGGCCTGTCGGTTTTTGCAGGAGTGGGTGAAAGAACCAGGGAAGGCAATGACCTTCTCAGGGAAATGATTGAAGCTGGCGTTATCAACTACGGTGAGGCTTTTCTTGAAAGTATGGAAAAAGGTGGATGGGATCTCACAAAAGTTGATATGGAAGCTCTTAAAGAATCCAAGCTTGCTCTTGTATTCGGACAGATGAATGAGCCTCCTGGCGCACGCGCAAGGGTTGCCCTTTCAGGCCTTTCAATAGCAGAACATTTCAGGGACGGCGATGGAAAAAGTGGTGGAAGAGATATACTCTTCTTTATGGATAACGTATTCCGTTTTACCCAGGCCGGTTCAGAAGTATCAGCATTACTCGGTAGAATGCCATCTGCAGTAGGTTACCAGCCAACCCTTGCCACCGAAATGGGTATTATGCAGGAAAGAATCACTTCAACAAAACACGGCTCCATTACTTCAGTACAGGCTGTATATGTACCGGCCGACGACCTTACCGACCCTGCACCAGCAACAACCTTCGCTCACCTCGACGCAACAACTGTACTCAGCAGAAAAATCTCAGAGCTTGGTATCTATCCCGCTGTCGATCCGCTCGATTCAACATCCCGAATTCTGACACCGGAAATCGTGGGTGTCGAACATTACAGATGCGCCCAGAGAGTAAAGGAAATACTTCAGAGATACAATGAACTGCAGGATATCATTGCAATTCTTGGAATGGATGAACTTTCTGAGGAAGATAAACTTATTGTTCACAGGGCAAGAAGGGTACAGAGATTTCTTTCACAGCCATTCCATGTCGCATCACAGTTTACAGGAATTCCTGGAGTGCTGGTTTCAATTGAAGATACAATAAAAGGCTTCAATATGATAATCGATGGAAAGGTTGACCAATATCCTGAAGCAGCATTTATGCTGGTAGGGACCATCGAGGATGCAATCGAAAAAGGAGAAAAACTTCTGGCACAGTCAAGATAACCAACAAAATGAAGATCGAAATTATAACCCCGGATGATAAAATCTACGAGGGAGATATAAAGTCTATAAGAGTGCCAGGCAGCAAGGGCTCATTCCAGGTACTCAAAGATCACGCACCAATTGTTTCTACCCTCGATCCTGGTATGATATATATTGTCGACAACGCAGGTAATGAAATCAAATACAAAATATCCGGAGGCGTTATTGAAGTCAAAATGAATAAAATAATCCTTCTTGCCGAGTCAGTACTCGAAACATCTTAAAATGAATTCAAGCGAATTCAGGAAGTTTGCCCATGAACTAGTGGACTGGATGGCATCATACCTTGAAAATGTTGAAAGCTATCCTGTAAAGTCAAATGTAAAGCCCGGCGAAATATTCAGCAAACTTCCCGACACACCTCCCGAAAAACCAGAGTCTTTTGAAAATTTCTTCAAAGATTTCATCAATATTATTATGCCAGGCATTACCCACTGGCAGAGCCCTAACTTTTTTGCTTTCTTCCCTGCAAATACCAGCCCCCCATCGATACTTGCAGAGATGATTATTTCCACACTTGGAGTCCAGTGCATGATATGGGAAACATCCCCTGCTGCTACAGAACTGGAACAGAAAATGATGAACTGGCTTCGCGATATGATAGGGCTACCTGAAAATTTTGAAGGTGTGATTCAGGATACTGCCTCAACATCAACACTTGCTGCAATTCTGACCGCCAGAGAAAAAACAACCGGATTCAGGTCAAACGACGAAGGACTCTTTAATTCAGAAAAACTAAGGATATACTGTTCCGAACAGGCACATTCTTCAGTTGACAAAGCCGTAAAAATAGCCGGCCTTGGAATTAAAAATCTCGTAAAAATCGGAACAAGAGATGATTACTCTCTCGATCCTGAAAAATTAAGAATTCAGATTAAAGAAGACCTTAAAAACAAATTGATTCCATGTTGCGTTGTTGCCACTCTTGGCACAACAGGTGTTACAGCAATTGATCCTCTCAAAGAAATAGGAGAAATATGCTCTGAGTATAGACTGTGGCTGCATGTTGATGCTGCTCTTGCAGGAACAGCATTGATTCTGCCTGAGTACAGATGGATGATTGATGGCAAAGAATACATCGACAGCTTTGTCTTCAATCCTCATAAGTGGATGTTTACCAACTTCGACTGCAGTGCTTTTTTTGTCAAAGATGCCTCAACACTAATTCGTACTTTTGAAATACTCCCCGAATACCTGAAAACCCGAACCAGGGGAAAAGTAAACGACTACCGCGACTGGGGCGTACCGCTGGGAAGAAGATTCAGAGCCCTGAAATTATGGTGTGTTATTAGAATGTACGGTGTGGAAGGGCTTCGGGAAATGGTCAGAAATCACATCTCAATTGCAAGGAGACTGGCTGAGATGATTAAAAACGAACCCGATTTTGAACTTCTTGCACCTGTCACTCTAAATACTGTGTGCTTCAGATATAAACCCTCTGGAGCGAATGAAAATGAACTGAATGTATTAAATGAAAAACTTAACCATACTCTCAACGATTCAGGGAAAATGTATCTTACCCATACAAAAATAAACGGGAAATACACACTGAGAATGGTGACAGCCCAGACTAACGTAACAATGAAACATGTAATGAACTCCTGGGAATTTATCCTTGAAACGGCAAGGTCAATGAAAGCTTAAACATTACAGTCATTATAACTTATATCTCCCAATCATCATTCCATATATATCCAGGTTAAGTATTATTTTAAGCGAAGGTTTCTCATTAATATCTTTCCATGACGCCTGGACACCCCCTGAAACCATAAAAGGTATCCTTAAGATGTAGAAATCAGAAATAAATTCGGTCCCGAATGATCTGAAATACTCTTTTCCTTTTGTAAAAGTGTTTCCTGATTCTTTTATGTATGTATTATTTGTTCCAATAGCATAATCATAGAAAAAACCAGCCCTGAACCTCTTGATGTAAACCACACCAGGAATATTAAGATCAGGGTATAAAAGCGGAAATACATAATCTGCCGAAAAGAATTTCAAGTCCTGCGAAATAATATTATCATAACCTCTTGGCCATGATGCTCTGTTATAAAGTACAAACTTAACAGGTTCCTGAAAATCCGATTCATATCTGAGCCTTAAACCATGATTCCGCAATAACCCCGGAAAATATAAAGCAGTACGTAAGGTCGACATTGGACCGTAAATTTCATTGTCGGCAGGAAAAAAAGTATAAGAATAATCTGCCACCTGTGCCCAGCGAGGAAAAATATCCCGCATTCCTGAATGAGAGTAATTTGAGAAATAAATTCTGCCGGTAAACTCACTCTGACCGTAATCGTAAATGTCTTTTTCTTTCAAGTATATATACCTGTTGTTATAATTCAACGAAAAAGAAGTCCAGAGAAAACTTGTGTAATTGCCTGATTCAAATGTAAGTGGGAGAGAAAGAGAGTTATTTACTTTCAGGGCAGGATTTATAACCGATGGATCTCCTATATTATCAGATGATTTAATAATATCGGGAGCACCTCCATAATCAACCGACGATTCAAAAACAGGAAGCCAGCCCTTCAAAGTTAACCTGGAATGTAATATGTGATTCCCGTTTGAATACTCATAACCCAGAGATGAAATCACAGTGCTAAGATTATTTTGTGAAAGCAGAGTGAATCCAGGTCTTAAATCGGAAGGATCACTCTTGAGTGCATCAATATCAGCATAAAATGGCATCCAGCTGTGAAACCTGAAAGGATGCAGCCATTTTCTGTATGGCACTGGTATATATTTACTATTATCAGTGCCTCTTTCTTCCGTTGAAACTGAAAGTAAATTACTTTTTCCCGTGTACTTTTTCTCATCAAAAATTTTAATTTTTCCTGCCCTGCCTAATTCAAGTTGACAAATATTTTTGCCGTTAACCGAATATTCTGTACAGATTATATTTTCCCCCGATATATTAAGGTCATACATACCATATCTGGAATCAGTTACTCGCACTTCCCTGCCATCGGATGTCAAAATCCAGATATTATCGATACCTGATGCAGAGCTTACAAAGAACAGGGAATCATTCTTAAGAAACGAAGACTGTAGGTCATCTCTCGCAGGGCTCTTAAGCAGTTTCCACTCTTGCTTTTCAACATCTAGTAAAATAATTCCCTCCCCTTTATCAGAGAGAGAAATGAAAGTTATTTCTTTTCCTGAAGCTGACCATTGAGGACGTTGAGGATAGATGCCAGCTGGAACCTGAATTTTACTTATAATATCACCATTAAATGCATCTAAAATTACAACACTATTCGAATTTGAAATGCTGTTTTCTACTGCAGCTACAAATCTTCCGTCGGGTGAAATGCCTGCAGCCATATACCTTGTTCTGTGAGTCAACTGTCTGGTTTTTCCCTGCCTGACATCCAGGATCTTTACAACCGAAAATTGCTGGTTCTCCCACCTAAGCCCCTGGTGAATCTCCACCCATACAACTTTACCTGATGCGCCAGATAGAAAATAAGGATTCACATACCCGGGTGTATGAATTCTCGTTTCTTTACCGTTAGCTGTGTTAATCAGTACAATTGCAGGTGGATCATACATGGTTGTTTTGAATGCCACAATACTATCGGTGCCAACCTGAACTGGGGAATGATAATTTATGTATTCTTTACCCCGTTGTGGATTTATTATTTTACTTCCGGTACCTGAATTCTGTAAATCATTTATTTCATTTCTCCATTTCTCAGCCATTCTGGTAAATGTCTCTCTGTGCAGTTTGCCCTTTGTTAGTAAGGCACTTTGAGACATACTGATATTTACAGGAAATATAGATAATGGATATCTCCCGGTAAATTCAATTGATTTTCTCAGCAGCTGATGACCATATTTTTCATTCGCCCATGATGCAATCTGATATCCATATCTGTATTGGTCAGGAACATAGTTTCTATATGAACCCAGAAGCATTTTATCATAACTGTACATTTTACCCTTTTCTACCGCTATAGCCTTCAGGGGACTGGTGAAAGATGGTGTTCGCCCCCTCCCTGATTCTGACAATATGGTCTCCATCAGCACTGCATCACCTTCAAGAAGCCACATCGGAAGATATGCAGACAGAATCCCGAAATATTGCTCGCCAAAAGGAAGCCACAGAACATTAGAAATACCTTTATAAAGCGATTTCATCTGCATTACATGGGCCATTTCGTGAAGAGTTAACTGTTCAATGTGGCTCAATGGTATTGAGTTTTGCTCAGGTGTGGGAAAAATTTCCATTCTCTTTGGAGCCCAAGCTACATAACCGTTTGAATTAACTGTATAATTGTGAATTATTACTAGTAGTTTGAATTTTATTCCGGGATAATAAAGCGATATTTTTTGGTATGATTCTTCGAGTGACTGGGCAAATTTAATTCCTTCATTACCAAAACTTTCCGGATATATCACCCTGAACCTGTCCGTCTTTATCTGGCTCCATCTTACCGATGCAGGGTCTGTACCCGTATCATAATATTGAGTCCAGGCATAATGGAAAACAAAGAAAAAAACTAAAACTGTCAATGCCCGACGTAACTTCATGCATATTGTTTTGCCCAAATTTAGAAAAAATTGCATCCTAACACAGATTTTACTCCTGAATTAAGTAAGGTGCCTGCTTATATTAGTGATAAGGAATAAATTCTGTGAGAAAAAATGAGTATTTTCGTGACCTGAAAAACTTGAACCTTTTATAGATTAATAAATACCAGATAATGAGAAAATACCAGCTTATCAACAATATTACAGGTTGGGTGGTTTTTGCAGTAGCTGCAACGACTTATCTCATGACGATAGAGCCTACAGCAAGCCTTTGGGATTGTGGAGAATTCATCGCTTCAGCATTCAAGCTTGAAGTAGGTCATCCTCCGGGTAATCCTGTATTTATGGTTATTGCAAAGTTTTTTACATTGTTTGCAGGAGGTGATGTTACAAAGGTTGCCGTTATGGTAAATGCTATGTCGGCTATTGCAAGTGCTTTCACAATTCTCTTTCTTTTCTGGACTATCACCCACCTGGCAAGAAAAATTCTTATAAAGAATCCTGAAGATTATTCAACTGGAAGAATTATTGCAATAATGGCTGCTGGTATTGTGGGAGCTGTTGCATACACATTTTCCGATTCATTCTGGTTCTCGGCTGTGGAAGGTGAAGTTTATGCCCTCTCTTCCCTTTTTACCGCAGTAGTGTTCTGGGCTATACTTAAATGGGAAAACTGTGCCGATGAAGAATATTCTGAAAGATGGATAATACTTATAGCCTTCCTGATGGGTTTATCTATCGGCGTGCACCTTCTTAATCTTTTAACTGTACCGGGCATCGTGCTTGTTTATTATTTCAGAAAATACAAGTTTTCATGGCGAGGATTCGTTATATCTACTCTCATTTCATTTCTTATTCTTGCTCTGCTTCTTTATGGAATAATTCCAGGTATTGTTAAACTGGCTGCAAAGTTTGACCTGTTCTTTGTTAATACTCTCGGACTGCCAATAAACAGCGGAATGTTGACTCTGGCAGTTCTAACGGCAGTTATGTTTGTACTCGCAATAAGAGCTACCCTGCTATCATCAGAGAAAAAACAAATTACAATCTTTGCTGTTTCAGCACTGTTTCTTTCAGGAATCTGGATCATTTCTGATTCTGCTGTGCTTAATATTATTCTTCTTGCAATTGTTGCCTATTTTGTCTGGCATTCGGCTGGTAAAAATCTGAAACTGCTAAACAGTATCCTTACGGTTATAGCTGTCATACTTATCGGCTATTCATCCACAGCAATAATTGTTATACGTTCTTCAGCCAATCCTCCACTCGACGAAAACAATCCTGAAAATCCTTTTAACCTTCTCTATTTTCTTAACCGTGAACAATATGGCTCAAGGCCATTACTTAAAGGCCCCTACTTCAATGCGCCAGTATTGAATTACCACGATGGAAAACCAAAATACAGTGTTGTAGATGGGAAATATAAAGTTACAAGTCATGAGCTTGAAAGGGAATATGACAAAAGATTTATAACCTTTTTCCCGCGTATGTGGAGCGACCAGAGCGATCACCAGCAGGTTTATGAGGAATGGTCAAGAATGAAAGGTATACCGATCCAGGTTACTGATTCTGATGGTGGGAAGAAAGTAATACGAAAACCCAGATTTATTGAAAACCTTCGTTTTATGTTTTCGTACCAGCTCGATTTTATGTACTTCAGATATTTCATGTGGAATTTCTCAGGCCGGCAGAATGATACACAAAGTTATGGAGGTGCAGCAAACGGAAACTGGATAACGGGAATTAATTTTCTCGACGAGCCACGCGTGGGAAGTATAAAAGAAATGCCCGAAGAGATGAAAAAAGATCCTTCAAGAAATGTTTACTATATGCTCCCCTTTATTCTGGGTCTGATTGGTCTGATATATCATTTCGGAAAAGATTACAGGGACTGGTGGATAATTATGCTGCTGTTTATAATGACAGGTATTGCAATAGTGATTTACCTGAATCAGTATCCGAACCAGCCGAGAGAAAGGGACTATGCGTACGTGGGCTCATTCTATTTCTATGCCGTATGGATTGGGCTGGGGGTCCTTGCGGTTTTTGAATGGCTTTCAAAAATCATGAACGAAAAAATTGCAAGCTCAATATCAGGTGTTGTCTGTTTTGCAGCTGTACCTCTTTTAATGGGAACACAAAACTGGGACGACCACGACAGGTCGGGACGATATCTTGCAAGGGATGTGGCTTCCAATTACCTAAATTCATGTGCTCCTGGTGCCATAATTTTTACAAATGGCGACAACGACACATTCCCCCTCTGGTATGCCCAGGAGGTGGAAGGAATCAGAACTGATGTAAGGGTATGTAATCTGATGCTTTTGAATACCGATTGGTATATCGACCAGATGAAACATAAAACTTATGAATCTGATCCTCTTCCTATTTCACTTCCATCATACAAATATTACGACGGCGTTAACAACCAGGTTTTTATAGTAGAAAAAACCAAAGACCCGGTTAACATCAAAACTATAATCGACTGGGTAATGAGTGAAAACGAGGCAACCAAGATACGGATATCCCCGACAGAAAAACTTGATATAATTCCTTCCCGTACAATCAGAATTCCTGTAGATACTGCGGCAGTAATTGCTTCGGGTACAGTAAAAAAAGAGGACGCCGATAAAATAGTTCCTTATATAGATATCAAATTGAAAGGAAATTCCATAATGAAGAGCCAGCTCATCATCCTCGATATTCTTGCCAATAATAACTGGAAAAGACCCATCTATTTCGTTACAGGATACCATAACGATGCTATGGGCCTTGAGGAATACTTCCAGCTCGAAGGTCTTGCCTACCGGCTGGTACCAATAAGGTCGCACAATAACAGCTGGCTCGACTACGGCAGAGTTGATGCAGAAATCCTTTACAACAATATGATGAATAAATTTTTATGGAGAGGGGCAAAAGAAGAAAATGTATATCTCGACTATAATCATAAACGAACATTGATTGTTGTCAAAGCCCGGCTTAATTATGCACGATTGGCAAAAGAACTTGCTTCCCAGGGCCAAAAAGAAAGGGCACTTCAGGTCCTTAATTACTGTATGGAAACATTCCCTGCAAACAAAGTACCATATGATATGTACATCCCGGACATTATAGAAGCATATTACCTGGCAGGAGATAGCAATAAAGCCATTGAACTGACAAAAAATATGTCAGATTACTACTTCAAACGTCTCGATTATTATCTGAAGCAGTCGGTCGACATTATGGCTTCTGCTGATTATGAAATACAGTCGGCAATACAATTTGTTTCACGAGCAGCAGATGCAGCAAGCAAGAACGGCCAGGAAGAGTTTGCAAAGGAAATAAACGACCGGCTGAATATATACTACGGAAACTATATAAAAATTTTACAGTCAGATCTGTCAGACCTGAAAATAAAATGAATCAAAAGTAATTAGCGGGATACAGAATAAGAGTGCTCCGGTTTTAGATATTTTTCAAGAAGGCATAAGAGCTTCTCTGGATATATAGGTTTCAGTATATATTCATTGCACCCGGCAATCAAAGCTTCACTTCTTGTACTCTCAGAATAATAGGCCGTAATCATTAAAACCGGTGAATTCCGGTTAGTTTTTCTTAAAACCCTTACACAATCGATTCCATTGATTATTGGTATAAGAAAATCGAGCAGCACAATATCTATGTGTTCTTCTGTATTATTCAAATAATCTGTGAAATCTTTTCCGTTTTCAAAAACCTTTAATTCGGCACCGGAATTTTCAAGTATCGTTTTGTAATATTTGACGGAAGGAATGTCATCTTCAACAATTATAATGTTTTTACCTTTTAATTCCAGGTTGTTGTATATCAAACTCATTCTTTGAAAGAAATTTTCAGAATAAAATTACGATAACAATCTATGCTGAAAATCGATGAAAGTGTCAAATATTAACAATTTATCAACAATTTGGTTTTAATTTCTTATAAACAACTTATTATCAAATTGTTACTTAACTATCGTTTCGATAGTAGAGTTTTAAAGTGTCTATGATTGCCCATTTTTGCCCTATCTTATTAATTATCTAATATTTATGCTTAATTCTTTGCAAGAACATCATCCGTTATTCCTGAAACGGTCAAAGTTTAAATTATCCTTTTATTTTAATAAAAGCAGGTCAGGCAGAATAATTATTTATCCTCAATAATCTTCCTGCACTTGCATAACTGAATAATATTTAGCAATTTCGTAAAAAATATATCTCCTACCATGGGTGGAAAAACATCTCTTTTAAAGAAATTAATCCTGCTGCTTTTTGTTTGCATGTTGCCGGTTGTCATTTTTTCGCAGACGGGATTTGATAACCCTACCAGAGCCCTCTATATTTTTGATCTGGCAAGATATATTGATTTTGGGCCCGGATTCAAAGATTCCTCATCATTCAAAATCGGCGTACTCCTTGGTGACTATGAACTGATTGACGAAATGATGAAATTAGCTAAAACAAGAACAAGAATTCAGGATAAACCCGTAAGAATAGCTGGTTTCAAAAACCTTGAGAGCCTTACCCATTGCCAGGTGCTTTACGTAAATAAAAATGCGGGCTTTGACCTTAAAAAAATCAAGGAAAAGATTGCCGGGCAACAGACAATGCTAATAACAGAAGGCTATGAATTCAGAGAATCAATGATTAATTTCATTGTGGTTGAGGGCAAGCCCAGATTCGACATAAATGAAGAATATATCAAAAATGAAGGAATGTCAGTTCCAGAAAGCTTATTGCTAACTGCTATCAAAACAAAAGAAGACTGGGAGAATCTCTATGAACTCGCCTCAAAAGAAATCGAAGTCCAGAAAGAAACCATCCGGCAGCAACTTGAAACCATAGAGGCACAGAGAATTGAAATTATGAGACAGAAAAATCTTCTTGACAGTCTCGACCATGAAATCACAATTAAAGAAAAAGAACTTAAGGAAAAACAAAAGATTCTTAATACACAGCTTAGCCAGATCTCGAGGCAACAGGGAGAAATTTCTGCACAACGTCAATTAATCATCCAACAGCAAAAAGAAGTTCAGACTCAGAAGGATACATTGGCAGCCCAGAAGGCTAAGATAGATACACAGCTGGCATTGATAAACCAGCAGCTAAGCAAAATAGAGGAGCAGGAAGGAAAAATAAAAATACAGCTCCAGACTCTTGAGAAACAACGGCTGGTAATTTATTTCGTAATTGTTGCTCTGATACTGGTTGGAGTTCTTGCTTACTTTATCTTCAGGGCTTACAAAATAAAGAAAGATGCAAACATCGCCCTTGAGGAGAAGAACCGGTTGATAATGGCACAGAAAGATGAAATTGAAAGACAGCGTGACATTGCTGCAGCCCAGCGTGACCAGATTGCCTATCAGAAAAAACATATAACCGACAGCATCATGTATGCAAAACGCATACAGGCTGCTCTTATCCCATCACTTGAACTTTTCAGTGATAAACTGGAACATTTTGTATTATATAAGCCTCTTGCAATAGTGAGCGGTGACTTCTACTGGGTAAGCACCAAAGACAACCTCCAGGTTATTATCGCTGCAGATTGTACTGGTCATGGAGTGCCTGGTGCATTTATGAGTATGCTTGGAGTAGCACTGCTCAACGAAATAGTAAATGAGAAAAACATCTTCATGCCCGACCAGATCCTCAATAGACTCAGGGAAGAAGTCATAAAATCACTGAAGCAGGTACCCGACGAGGAGTCGGTGAAAGATGGAATGGATGCAGCTGTATGCACAATCGATTTTAATAATAATGTTCTCTACTATTCCGGAGCCAATTGTCCGCTCTATCTTATCAGGGGCACTGAGCTGATACATTACAGAGCTGATAAAATGCCTGTTGCCATACATTATAAAATGCAACCCTTCACCCTCAATACAATAGAGCTGCAAAAAGGTGATGCTTTCTATATATTTTCCGATGGATATGCTGACCAGTTCGGTGGCCCTGCGCAGAAGAAATTTATGACAGGCAAACTGAAAGAGACCCTGTTGGAAATAGCCTCAAAACCTATGCTGGAGCAGGGAGAAATCCTTGACAGAATATTCGAAGAATGGAAAGGAGATAACCCCCAGGTTGATGACGTTACTTTAATAGGTGTAAGGTACAATTAACGACACTCAACCTTCGTTGTAAGATTACCAACCGTAATTGGTGGTGTGGCTTCCTTTTTAACCAGATCAGCACCGCAATACTCTACCTCATCCGTTTCACTTATGACAGTCCCGTTTTCGTAGGTTACGGTCTTACATAACTTACACTTCTGAAAAAGGTCCTCACACGAGGTAAACGACCACGCTACAAACATTATAAACATCCAGAATACCAGTTTCTTTTTCATGTCAACCCTCCAGAAAATTATTATACAAAGTTAAACGTATTTTAATCCATTATTTATTATAAAGACAAATTTTCTTCTGAGTCTGTTGCATAGAATAAAAGCATCCAGATAATAATTTTTGTATATTCATGCAGCAAACTGACCAGAAAAAAGTCATTAGTATGAGAATGTAAAACATAGGAGCCATGGAAGACTTAAAAATGAAAAAACATGTTACTGTAGTGGGTATACTACGGATAGTGCTCAGTTCCCTCGGGTTACTGGTGGCACTCCTGATCTTTTTTGTA